>Ga0075437_11803_pt1 | contig 18389 bp, 20 predicted proteins | sample MintriMetagenome_FD_74266 | JGI IMG/M metagenome (GOLD analysis project Ga0075437, IMG submission 74266) | Marine eukaryotic communities from Monterey Bay, USA to study complex ecological interactions - Minidiscus trioculatus and... | ecosystem: Environmental > Aquatic > Marine > Unclassified...
TACATGAGGCCTCTATTGACATGAATATTGCCTTTTGTTTATCAATATGACTTTGCATTCGAGCTTCGTCATCTATCACTTCAAATGCAATACCTTGAACAACTTTTTCAAGCGCTTCCTCTGGAAGATGCCGTTGTTACAATTTCCGAAGACGAAAGAGAGACGGTTGTAACATATGTTAGTGCATTAAGGTTACAATAAAGCAGAAAAGGTCAATAAATAGCCACATTACAACACAAACGCGGACTTTCCTGACATGACAATCGAGATAGTTGGGTATGGTGTTCGTTTTTCATAGTCAATAGATTGGTCAGAGGAACTACCATCTTCTGAGCCGAACTGCCAATTAGGATGGAATCCTGCTACAGTTATGTCACAACCTATTGGGACTTTATTATTACAAAGGGTATCCTCATCAGTGTTATCAATCTGTTCCCAATACTCATCACATTCGTCAAGTAACTTATCTTCAAGATTGAGAAAGAAGTCATGGAAATCACTGAACTCAAGATGGTTGGGTTGTTGAGATGATGCAATGGATGATTTCGAAGACACAAGGATGACAAATGAGATCGCAACTGCTGGATCGATTGGATCTAGTAAACCATCATTTGCAGTTGTTGTTATTTGTTTCAAATGAGACATCTTCATCCATATCATTTACCATTGGAGTAGCAGGGGCAGCGGCTGCTAAAGCCTGTGGTGATAATACAACCTCCACTTCACCAATATGTGAACCATTCGATGATGAACTAGACTGTCTTTGTCTTACTCCACTGCCGCTGCTGCCATTTACTAACTTGTCATGCAACTCATCCAACCTCGACGCAATACTAACCGGCAGTGTATCATTATTCAAATATGTACATCGCAATGTGGCATGATTATTATTACCACATATCGAACAATTACTACAACCATGGTTAGGGCCGACTAATGTAGAGGTCGATAATGATTTAACAGCCGATGAAGATGATAATAATTTATCCATTATACTATCTTGTAATTGTTTATTTGCTTGGATTAGGGAGTTGTTGTAGTAGAGACTGTCGAATGAGCCACCGCCGCCGTAGCTAGTAGTGTCGAATGAGGTATCAATATCATTCGTATCATCGGAGACAAACGGATCATCGATGCCGTTGGAGTAACTCCATTGCAATTCGACATTATCGTTTTCATCGTTGTTGGTATTGTCGAAGTTTGCAAACCAATTTGACGACGACATGTTTGTTACTGTTGTTTTGATATATGTTACTGCTGTATATTATTTAAGTATACCTATTATATCTGGTTGTTAAGATGTCCGGATATTATAATTTGGCAGGGCACCTACCTTTTTCGTTGTTAAGATTCATGAGAGGCTATGACTATATGTTCAATAATATCTAATAATCTAGAGACTGCCGCGGTTTGTCGGCCGATGATGATATTAGCGGTTGCAGCAACGGTCTATTGAAGCTCTATTTACTTTACTTTGCACTATGTAGAAAGGTGGTAGGGCCATAAAACGAAACATCCGATAATGCACACGTATTTTTTACTAACAAATTGCATTTTGAATAGTGAACCATGAGACTCGACTGGGCTTGCTAGCTTTCTCACTCTCGTATCATTTGATGTCTCATTTCGAGGTATTCGGTATCTTATCCGTTGGTCTAGACTAGATACAGGTTCTTAACTAATGATATAGGTGAGACCATACGTAGTGCAAGACATCTCAAATCTAATGACGCAGAAATATGATGATGGATTTGCCAGCCAAATAATTACGATATTCCACCAGCAACCAACCAGCAACTTGCTGAAGACGACGGCAGCACTCTCATTATTCCTCCTTCTACATACTACCGCTACTAATATATCTAAAACAATATAAACCATGAAATTCTCAGCCATACTAATCGCATCTCTATCTGCCTCAACTTCGGCATTTGCTCCTCCATCTACTCGTACCAATAATGTTAATATCTTATCAGCAGCAACACTCGAGGCACCATCGGCAGAAGAGACAAGGAGTACTCCGCCACCAAAGGTAGAAGCTTCTGCTGTAGAGGCTGTTTCAACTGATATGGCAGTTGAGAAAGATTGGCCTGTTGATATTGTTAAGGATTCTGATCGTGTTATGCCGTAAGTTTGCATATATCTTTTTTTGTTCTCTTGGAGGTTCGTGCGTCATTTTATGCACAGTAAATATAATATATTATCAACGATACGATATGAGATAGAGGGTATAAATGAAGAGGGTGTGAATGATGAAATTATATTGTGGGGATGCATTTGGCAATGTTATCGGAACCGCGAGAGCGGATTGCCCTCCGTATAGCAGCTGAATTTGCAATTATCCAAATGTAGCGGTCTATTTTATATACTGCAGTCCGACACACACTTATGTTGAGGGAGAGCTCGATTTATCTATACATCTATATAAACATATGCTATGCATTTATTTACACTATCTCTAACACATTTGCAATTCTCTTTGCAACGCATATCTACACATAAACAAACAAAACACACACATATTATAACAGTGGAAGATACAATGATTCTAAAAACTCCATTGCCATTCCCTTCCTTCCCCGTCCATCAGCTCTTGATGGGTCACACGCAGGAGATTATGGCTTCGATCCATTGGGATTATCCGAAAAGTTAGATTTCTACGCCATGCAAGAATCGGAGGTACGTCACGCCCGTCTTGCAATGTTAGCCGCCGTCGGGTGGCCAATGAGTGAATTACTAGCCCCATCATGGATGTTACAGAATGGATGTGCACCCAGTGTATTGAACGGAGTGAATCCATTAAGTTTCGTGGCTATTGTGGGATTCCTGGGTGCCGCTGGATTTGTTGAATATAAGACATCCTTACGTCAAAGTTTAAGTACACCCATGGGTAAGATCCATGAGAAGGATATGAGTGCAGTTTGGAAGTATGGCGTTGCAGGCGATTACAACTGGGATCCATTAAACTTGTATTCATCATGTGGAGATGATTACAAGGGACGTAAGGGATTGCGTGATGTTGAATTAAGTCATGGACGTGTTGCCATGCTTGGGATTACATACTTTGCATTCTGGGAGGCACTTACTGGTAATCCAATTGTTGAGAATAATATGCTCTTCCATCCTAATCTATTGGCTCCTGCATTGGCCTTGGGATATGCCGCATGGAGTAACATCTATGAAGTTTCAGACCTTAGTGAGTATCCAATTGAAATCAAATACACAAATGAGGGTGAGATGAAGTTGAAGAGAGCACAGAAGGGAATTGCTGATATTCTAGACAATGCCAAAGAGTCAAGTGCAAAGACGAAAAAGGTATTTGATGACATTGACGAGAAGACTGGTATCTATTCCGCCCCAGGCAAGCTAATTGATTCTGCTAGATCTACATACAAGTACTGGTAAATAAGAGATACTGTCTGTTTCATTTTTGAAGGGAATATGAGTGATAGAAATTGTTTGTGATAGGAGTGAAGAACGAGTACAAGCCAACGAAGGTCCAATATACATAGGATAATCATCTTAATTCGGGCATTAGCAAGTGTTAGAAGGATTCCCCAACCCTACTATCTATCATTTACATAAATCTTCTATTATACAACTTCATCTCTCAGCTAAGTGCTACACCCGGTCCATATGACAAGGCACCTCACACTGCCAATACCGCGGCAGCTCTTGAATCCGCAAGTTTCTGCAGTAGTGGTATGACGTACGAACACAAAAGCCAACCATATGGTGCCGTGAAGATATAACTATCTACTCTGTCCATAATTCCACCGTGCTCGGGGATTAAATCTCCAAAGTCCTTCAAACCTGCATCTCTCTTGAGCATACTTGCCGTCAAGTCGCCAACTAATCCCAATAATGCTAACATTACCCCATGAATAGGTCCCAATACAAACCAATATGGCCATTTTTGTATCCAAGCCCCAAGTGTAGCCAACACCAAACTGAATGCACATCCACCAATCACACCCTCAACTGTCTTATTCGGACTAGTTTTTCCCGCTGCTGGACTTATAGCGCCCAGCTTTGTTTTGCCAAATTTCCTACCTGCAAAGTACCCACCGACGTCACTAAATGCAATACACAGCCACGTCCAGAAGATGAAGTTGGCTCCTTCCGTAATAGGGAACTTTATAGTTTTGGGTAGAAAAGCTGGTAGCTTTTTTTGTCCAAGAAAGTCAAGGATGGGTTTCACAAGAGGCGCTAATCGAGTGGGCTGCACGATATCTCCACCAAGTTGCCGTATACGAACCCAAAATGAGGGAATATACCCCAAATAAAACATACCCGTAAACGTCGTTGCAATTTCACTAATGGAACTAATACTACTTCTCTTTAAAAGGAACCACATCATTGCCCATGTACTAACAACTGGTAAAGTAATTTGGTGCAAGTCAGGTGCGAATAATGCAGTAACAAACATCCCACATGCACCTAACACACTGATCCGACGTGCGGGATATACACCTGTGTTCATTACCATGCGATAATATTCTAACTGACCCAAAGCTGTCATTAGTGTAAAGAGTGCTGTGAAGATGTAATTACCCGAATATACCCACCCCGCCACGGCGAGACCCATTGTTGCACCGAATAATACTGACCTGCCGCCTTTCTTCTTTTTCTTTTCAAGTGCTACTACTTTTTCTTCTTCAACTGGAGGGGGTGAAGATGTATCAACTTCTTCGACTATTGTCTTCACTGCTGCTATTTCCTCAATCTCGTTAGACTTTGCTGCCGTTGCAACAACCACCTCTTTCCCTACTAATACCTTCTTCTTTTTCTTCTTCTTTTTCTTTGAAGAAGATGAATCATTCAACTGTTTCAACATTAAATCACACGACTCTTCCATCTGTTGTCGTACATTTTCATCCAAATCTGTAAATACTGCAGTCTCCTCCATTTCTTCTTCACTTTCATTATTCTCTTTCCATAAATATTCCTCACCAACACCTTTACCAGTTGAACTTACCATATTTTTCACATGTAATATACTTTCAGTGGCACGTTCCTTTGCTAATTTTTGACGTTGATTTACGTCTGTGTCGGACCATAGTCTATCGAAGTAGTCTATGTATAGATGGTATGCTTGTTTTAATGGGTTGTGTGATGATGATGGTTTATCGTCATCATCATCTGTAGTTGCTGTTGGGTTGGTATCTTCCTTGTTCGTTGTAGCTTGCAATTGATGTAGTTGTTGTCTACGATTCTTGGTGGGCGATACCGAAATTAACATTGATACATCTTGTATTCTATGTGTAATAATACCAACCTTTGTTAGAGGTCTGGGTGATTGAAATGCAATTGCAACATATAGATGGACCACTGATGTCAACAAGAAGGAAAATAATATCTTGTGCATATCTTATGTGTTTGTGTGTGACGATTGGATCTGCCGCCGACGCCTGCCTAGAAAAATGAATATATATGATTTTAAAGTTGTAAAGATATCTACGATATTGTTATAACGCCAAGGATATCAATCTCAATTGCCTTGGTCAACATTTATTTTTACTTTTGTTGTTGAAGTACGATATCCATACGGCTTTGTAAGCATTAGTCCTTTTGCAATAGTACGTACCTTTTGAGCAGTATTATTCGTGGGCCTTCTCGAGAAGGCAGCAATGACCGCTTGTAAGCTGCCCCTACTATTCAATAGAGTTGATTCTCTTTAGTAGTGATAGTGATATATCGAAGAATAATATAGGATGAAGGTTGCAATTATACTATCGATTACCTGTACCCCCCTTAGTACCATACAATCCATTGTTCATGCACAGGATATTATAGAAGAACGATGTCCTTGTGTCGAAGGCGTCGAAGTCGAAAGAGGACAATACATGAAATGTGTCAACATGGCAGTCAAACAAATGAAAACATTAGGTATGGAAAAACAAGAGTTTAAACGTATTAGAAAACAGGCAAAGAAGAAGGCTCGAAAGTGTCCTTATGGTAAGAGTGAAACCACGGAGGGTAGTGAGGATACCGAAGAAGATACGACGACGGAGGATAGTGATGATGGAGCAGAGAAAGATTGTACAACTATATTAAAGGAAAATCAGTGTAATAATAAGTGGAGTGGTATATGTTCATGGAACATCGGCTCCTGTGGACCTTCGTCAGATGGATTAGGAGTAGTTTTTTTTGGAGGTAGTTCTGGAGGAAGTATGTCGGGAGGTGGACAAGGACAAGGAGGAAGCAAATTGAAACCTAACAAGCCGAACAAGCCTAATAAAGAGGGAAGCGGAGCAGCAGCAGGAGGTAGTGCTTCGGGAGGAGGACAAGGTCAGGGGGGAAGTAAATGGGGTAATAAACCCAACAAACCAATCATGAAGGATAAACCATGGGGAGGCAACAAACAACAAGGAAGTCAAGGAAGTGGAAAAGTAAAGCCAGTCCAAGGTAATCAAGGGGATGGATCAAGTAATGGCGAATCAGAAGACTCTGGAGATACTGTCACTACCGAGGAAACAACAGGGGAGTCAGAAGATACAGAAGAGTCTGAGGAAACTGAAGACTCTGAGGATACAAGCGAGGATGATGGAGAGGAAGTAGATTGTTCCTCTGCTCCGAAGCAAATGCCCTGTAGCAAGAAAGGTGGAGGGGTATGTGCATGGATAAATGGATCCTGCCAGCCCAAAAGGCGGCATCTTTATCTAAGAAAATAGGTCTATTCGAGAAGGAGATGCAGTCCAAATGCCAGACAATTCAAGTGTTGCCCCGTCAAGGTTGATGTATCCTGTTGCAATGCTTTTAGCTTGTCAAGTTTTGTACTTGTGGTTACTATTCATTGTGTAGTAGCTGTTTGGTTAGGATAGGTGTTAAGATACCAAGTAGATACCAATGTTTGATTAATTGTGATATATCGTAGGTATGGCTTAGTGTGTAGGGTATCATCTAATTGAAGGATATACTAATCAAAGCCCTCTCCTAGTTCATAGACTAGTGTATCTTCTTTGGAGGTTCGTAATATATTCTTCCTTGCCTCGTTTCCCAACTCCACTGGGAACCAAACGCCTGGTTGAATCGTTTCTTTCTTCACTAGCTCTAAAGCAAAAGCAGCTGTTGCTAACCCAACACACTGTTCGAGATCTGGATGGGCCATTCTTAGTGATGTTTTCTTTTCACTGGATTTTGTGATTGCAGTAACATCTACCCTCATTGCATTAGTTGCACCTACAAGTAAATCAACAAATCGAATAATCGGCTCACTAAACAAAGCAAAGTTTTGCATTGCATCTCGATTGTAGAGCAGTGATCTTGGTAGTGCTTTCATACCCCCAAATAGATAATTCCAAGGCAACGGATCTGTCCCAAATCGGGATGAACAATTTGGTGGTGCTTTCCCTTTTTCATTAATGTATAGGGCTGTGGTTGGAACATCAGGATTGTCTAATAGCCATATTGGTTTGCTTCCAATACCTTCACCAAAGTCTACCTCTCTCATCTCTGTCCAAGGTTCAATATCTTTTCTCTTGCCATTAATAAAAGTTATTACTGGGGTTGCGAGAAGTAAGAAGGTAGCCGAAACTGTGAAATAGAGGTAGCATAACTTCTGTTAGTACATATGACTTGCAAAAACAATGGGAGTTTGAAATCACCTACCAATAGTTGGTCCGGCATTGCCTGTTCCCGCAGTAAAGAAGCTGTAATCAATTGATTCGATGTCCACTTCCTCGGATGAGTCTTTCTTCAATTGTTGAACTCCTTCTGCTGCCATTAATGCAGATACACCAGGCCATATTCCACATGATACAACAGCTGATATTCCCTTCTCCTTAGCCTTTTCATCTAAATCAACTTTTGATACTTCTGCTAACTCCCATTCATCACATACGTCACAGTAAGGGATCGATAAATCTATACATGATGATAATAATGTTGGATCTCTTCTTCCTTGGAATGGACCGGCGGTATGAACAACTAAACAATCATCAGATGCACACGATGACTTCCAACTTTGTAACGCTTGTTGCAATACTGATGTATCTCCATCGATATCCATAGGAAGAAAGTCTACACCATTTTCTGGAATGACTTTATTCTTCTTGGCTATATCATAAGCACTTATTCGTCTACCTCCCACAGTTATCGATATTGGTTGTTCCTTCCTATCGGAGAGGGTCTTTAACCATCGCACAGTCGAGCCACCAACTCTCCCACTGCCACCTACAACTAAAACATTAAGAGCATGACTATGGTGTATTATTGTACTATTGTCAAGTAAGTATAGCGTGAAGAAGGCGAGTAGTTGTAGCCGTCTCGCAAACTTTAGTACTATCGAGCAGTGTACCATCTTTTTTGTATATATTGCAAATTATTGGATGAGATGTAGTCAGCATTAATGCAGATGCTAGATGCTTTATGTAGCTCCATCATTTCATTGACTTTATTCCCATCTCACAAGATAGGTATCTTTTTCCTTTTTCCACCCGACGCACGAGGTGAGAGAAAAGGAGAGTCTGTTGTGCACTCTGTGCTTTAATCTATAATCATCACAGGTTATTGTGTTTAATAGCTAGCTGTTGTCGTCTTATTCCCATTCTCAAAGATAGGTATCTTTTTCACCCGGCGTGAGGAAAAGGAGAGTCTACACACTTTCTAATCTATACTTCATCACAGGTTATTGTGTTTGATAGCTAGATGTTGTCGTCAAATCAAGGTTTCTTAGCTTATGATATAGAGACAGATTCTACAGATATAACTGCTTCATGCTTTACTCATAGATCCACTTCTCCTCACAAGAATCCCAAGCGCATACACCTTCAGGGAACCAAAGAGCAATCTCTTTCTCGGCACTGTCGACGGCATCACTTCCGTGGCATACATTCCTTCCTACTTCAATGCTACATAATATATGGCGGTGACATGAGTGATTGTTTGTATTAGTATATGTATTGCAGTAGTTATTTATCGTATAATATATTTACTCACCAGAAGTCTCCACGGATAGTTCCACATGCACTTTCAGATGGCATGGTAGCACCTAACATCTTACGTCCTTCCAAGACAACATTGTTACCAGCCCAAACCATGCAGCCTATAATATGTATGATGAAATGATATGTATGCATATACAGAGTTTGTGTTAGCGGCATCGAAGTTGAATAAACAATAACCACAAGACAACACACAATACTACTTACAAACAGGTCCAGAAGTCATGTATTCAATAAGACCAGGGAAGAACTTTTTACTTGCCAAATCGGCATAATGTGTTTCCTAATCAAACAAACAACATAGAGATTAGATATATCAATTAAGATTATGTGTATATGATATGCTGAGCAAAAACTTAACAATAGAGACTTACCATATGTCCCTTTCCTGGTGCAGTTAATTTCATAGCTAGTAACTTGTATCCCTTCTGTTCGAAGCGTTTGATAATTTCACCAATGAGTCCACGCTGAACTCCATCGGGTTTGATCATAATGTCTTTTATAATTTTGTTATTTAGTTGCAATGGCGAGCATATGTTATAAGAGAGGAAGGAAAGAATTAGCTAAATCCAAGTACACAACTGTACCCAAATATATATCATTTCTCTGCCACTATTGATCCCCTGGAGCGTCTATTAACAACCATACTCATTGGCATTACAACAAAAAATGAAAAGATACACATGATATGTTTTGGATATCGTCGACCAGTCAAACACCGCCGACAAACAAACGACGACATCTGTCATTTCCTCCTTTCAATAATTACTTACATGTACGTTCCATGGTTGAAATAGTAGTATTGGTAGTAGGAGAGAGTTGATAGAGAGTTCAATGACGATTTGTGGCTTCTTGTTAAAAAATAAAATAAAGATTCGGTCTGGCCGTCGATACTTGCAAATGGCAAAGCTCAAAGCCTATTGTTGTTGTCGGCTAGCAATAACTTGCAAATGGATAACGCACACGCCGACGCAGTAGCCAGGGCAAAGGCCATTGGTAAGTGATGATGGTACTCTGTTTATGAGTTTTTTTTTTCTTACAATACACAGTGAAAATAATTATCGATTGGCAAAGATTTGGATATACATGATTTCATACCAATCTATATCACTGGATATATTATATCAGTATAGTATACATGCTCTATTTATTGCAGTCATGCGTTTTTATTTGGTCATTCGCAAGAGGTTTTGCTGAGTGATTGGTTGTTTGTGGATGATTATTGGATATTTTTTGATATACACTAACATTGATTTTGTTGATTGGTTTGATATACAGCTGCCCGATTGGCGGGAACATCAGCGGCACCTGCAATACCAGGAGTACCAGTCGCACAACCTGTTGATACTACTGCTGCAACTGTTTCTTCTTCAACTTCACAAGATGTAAATGCAATGTTAGATGCAGCTCTCAACGGAGGTGGAGGTAATAGTGCTGGTGCGAAACGATCAGGAGGAGAAGGTGGTGGTGTAGAAGATGCATTAGAAGCAGCATTCAAACGTCCACGTACTGATAATGTAGGACATTACGGATCAGCAGCAGGATCATCAGATACGACGAAGAAGATTATGATACCAACTGATCAAAATCCTGGATATAATTACGTCGGGTTATTAATTGGACCCGGGGGTAGTAAGCAACGTGAATTAGTTGCCTCATCAGGCGGGCATGTTAAGATTTCTATTCGAGGTAAGGGTGCTAAAGGTGATGTTCCCGTGCCTGGCCAGCCGGAGGAACCACTGCATGTCTTGTTAGAGGGTAAGACTGAGAATGTTAATAAGGCTGAGGTATTAATTAAGGAATTATTAGATGATTCAGAGGCTGCTGATAAGGAGAAGGCACGTCAATTGGGTAGTATGAATCCCGGTGATGGTGAAGGAGGAAGTGGTGGATACACACCCAAGCCAGTATCGCAAATCTTAGCAGGATCAAGTGCCTTATCAGCATATGGTCCAGGCGTTGGCGAGACACAAGTAGAGGAAAAGATTGGTATACCCAATGGCGTTGTTGGATTTATCATTGGTCGTGGTGGTGAGAGTATTACCAGTATGCAACGTCGTACCGGATGTCGTGTCCAGATCCAAAAAGAACATGAAATGGCTCCAGGAACAGCCCAGCGTGTTATTACGTTAACAGCCTCAACAACTGAGGCCATTGCGGCATGTCGTGCAATTATTGAAAATATGGTCAAGGAACGTATGATTGCCAATGCTGCATCTGGCAATGCCTCGGCAGGAGCTGCTGGTGCGACAGTTGGGAATAACACGTCAACACAAATGTTAGCATTGCAAAATGCACTATCTCAAGGTCAGGCACATGTTACTGTAAAAGTACCCGATGGTGATGTTGGATTAATCATCGGTAAGGGTGGATTGCAGATACGTAATATCCAAGAGAAGAGTGGAGCGAATATTCAAATCCCACAGGTAGCCGATGCTGACAATCCGTTAGTTCGTACGGTAAATATAACCCATCCAACTCAGGAGGGTGGTAATTTTGCTAAAAGTATGATTGAGGAGATTCTAGCGGAGAAGATGAGGAATCAGGCTGGTGCTGGTGGAGATACGACTATTCAGGTTAATGTGAGTATATTCTTCTTTTTTTTGTGCTTCTGATGATATGGTTGTGTTTGTGCTTGTGATGTGTTGAATTGTCTTGACCTTGGATTTAGGACAGGTACAAAGGAATAAGGAGGTATGGCTGAAGTGAGGACCAAGGCTAATACACGAATCTTCGATAAGTATGATGTCATTTCATATGCTCGTCTTGCCATTGTATACTTTGCCATGCTTTTGGAGTGCATTTCATTGCCATGATTATACTTGAATGCTTGCTTTATCACTTTGGCTCAACTTGTAAACCTGTGGAGGAAATTGTGGTACTTAACAACCTCTCTGACTCAAAGCCGTCGGTGGCGTTTATTAATTTCATGTTCTCACATCTTAACAATATGTCATTCTTGTCTACACCTTTCTAGTGCCCTGATAAGGATGTCGGCATGTGTATTGGCAGAGGAGGTTGTGTCATCAAGCAAATGCAAAACTCCACTGGCTGTCGTATTCAAATACCTCCAACAGCGCCTCCCGGGAGTATGTATCGCATCATTAGTGTAACTGGCGGCGCCGCGGAATGTCAACGAGTTAAGCAAATGATTGAGACTATTGTGGCAGAACAGAGTTCTCAGAGTGTAATGGCTGGTGCGCCTTTTAACAATGGCAATCAGCAGCAGCAGTATGGGCAGCAAGGTCATTATGGACAACAGCAGCCGGTCTATGGACAACAGCAGCAGGTCTACGGTCAACAAGCCTACGGACAACAGGCTGTCTACGGACAACAACAAGCGGCTGCAATGCCTGGACAAAAGACAGATTACTCAGCTGAGTGGGCTGCTTACTATGCAGCTCAAGCTGCCGCTGGTCAAGGAGGTGAGATAATATAATATGTGGTTATGATGAGTTGGGTTTTGTATCCTTTTTTTTGTTTATACCTTGTTCCCGTCTCACTCAACGTTCTAATCTTAATCTTAACTCTCTCTCTATTATTAGCGGCCACAGCAACTCCAGCAGCAGCTCCTACCCCAGCAGCAGCCCCCGCACCAGCAGCTTCTGGTCAACCTGCTCATGATGCTTATTATGACGTGTTTTGGCAATATGCAGGATATTATGGTGAAGAGGCGGCTCGAAAGCATTACGGCTTATGGTCTCCCCCAGTCGGCACTCCAAATCCAAATGGAAATAGTGCTGCAGCACCTCAGCCCGCACCGGCACCGGCTGTTCAAGCAACACAGGAACAAATCTCTCAAGCACAGGCAAGCACAACTGATTCAAGCGTAAGGAAGGTGTCGAATCTCCCTGCTTGGATGACGAAACAATAATTCGATGACTGATCTATATTTATCAAGTGCATCTCCATTGTCATATTAAAGTGTGATCTGTTTCTCGTATGATGTGGTGTGGTGTGAACTTTTATCATCGTGTGATGTACTTTACCTTTCGACTTTGGTGTGCTTGATTGATTGATTGATTGATTGCAATGTACAATGCTCGTTTACTTGTTACTATGTAGTGGTGTGAATATTATCGTGAAAACTAAATGGGAAACTTTTCTAACTTTGTGTACTTTAAACTTGGTGTTTACTAAAACAATTGAAGGAGATAGTCTCTGATAGACATAAACTAACATGTGTCTGCAGGGACCTTACTGTTCCATTCCAACTGTGATACTATTTCCTTACATCCCCCTTCACCGCCACAAAAGATCACATCATGTGTTTCTATTTGTAGATCAACTTATCCCAACATTTGCTGCAGTTCGCCTGATCTGGCTGCTGCTTGAGTGTCGTCGTTACCTCCTAAATGCTTACCCTTTACAAAGACATTAGGGACGGTCCTCTGACCAGATATAACTTGAAGTGCTTTTTGTATATCATCTCCATTATCAACTTGGTTCAATTCTATCACTTTAGCACTAATGCCCTGGCTATTTAGCAGTTTCTTTGTCATTGAGCAATACCCACACCAAGTTTTTGAAAAGACAACCACCTTGTTTCAGTTTAGAGAAAGTGGATAAGTACAATGGTAATACATAGCAATAGCATATGATTATGGCGGGGGAGAGTGGATACGTTTATTTTATATGTATTATATACATAAGATATGCACACAATTTCATTTGTTATTACCGCAATAAACACTTACATCACTGGATGCTATCTCTGACTTAACAAACTCCATACTTGATGCTGATGGCGGCGATGATCTAATTATATTTCCCATGCCATCGGCGGCGTGGAGAGTGATCAGAAAGAACGGTCATCATCGTTTTTTTTTCAAGGGGGGGGGGGGTTCTTAGTATTCATAAATGAGGGTTCATGTTGCAAATGTGCATTGTAATACCGCATTAGGGATGACTATTCACGCAATATTGAAGATCGCAGATTCCTCTCGATATACCGATAGGTGACCATAATAAGTAGATTAGTTTGCATAAATTCTACTCTTGGTGGCTCTGTGACAGAGCTCGATTATGAATTATGAGATGAGCAAGAGAGAACTCCTCATACATATTATGGGCACAAAGCAAATGTTTGTACCTATTGATCTAGGAAGTGTATATATTCATTAGTATTGTTGATCTTCATCCTTTGTTTAATACTCTTTCGACTAGTGTCGTCAAAGAATAATCACCAGACCTTTTTGTCGATACTGTCAATACAAAAGCCATCATGTCTCATAATGTTACGACAATATGCGCGGCATGTGGTAAAGAAGGAGATAATCTAAAGTCTTGTGTAGCATGCAAATTAGTCAAATATTGTAATAGAGACTGTCAAGTATCTCATCGTCGTGCACATAAAAAGGAGTGTAAAAAACGTGCAGCGGAGTTGTATGATGAACAATTATTCAAAGAGCCACCGCCGCCAGAACAATGTCCAATCTGCAAACTGATTCTACCAATTGATACAGAACAATCCACTTTTAAATCATGTTGTGGTAAAGTCATTTGCAATGGCTGTTGTGATGTGGTGAAAAAAGAACATAATGATCAATGTCCATTTTGCAAGGTCAAGATTAGATCTCATGAAGAAGAAATCAAAAGATTAAAGGAACTAATGGATGAAGGCAACGCTGATGCATGTTTTTTCCTTGGTTCCTGTTATGAAACTGGAAATATGGGTTTACCACAAGATCATGTCAAGACACTTGAATTGTGGCAGCAGGCAGGGGAACTTGGATGTGCCGAGGCATATTACAACTTGGGTAATACATACTTCCTCGGATATGGTGTGGAAGTGGATAAAAAGAAAGCCAAGAACTATTACGAGCTTGCAGCTATGAATAGAAATATAAAGGCGAGGAGTAATTTAGGTTCATTAGAGGCACAGGCTAGAAATCTCGACAGATCCTACAAACACATTACAATTGCAGCAAGAGCAGGAGACACCGAATCATTAAAAATGATCAAGCAGGGGTTTATGTTCGGGGTAGACATAACAGAAGAACATTACGCTAGAACACTACAAGCATACCAAACACGGCAGAGTGCGATGAAGAGTAATGCTAGGGATAATGCCGCTCGTGCTCGAGGTCAAAATGTTATCCCAGTTGAGCAGGACTCTGTGGAAGAATCGTTCAACCAAGCAGAATCAATTACATCAACTTTCAGGAGATTGTGGGAAGCAAACTAATTTAGGAGGGTGATCAGAAGACAATAAAAGGATTAGAGTATATGTATACCAACAATTTTTTTGCTTGATATCTACAACGCTTGTTATTACACAGGTTCCTATACATTATCTCACTACCAAATCATCCAATCTCTACCTTGTGTAACGCTTATTTCTTGACTATTACTACCTTTCTTCACATAATATAAACAATGTAAGAACTACTTCTGCTTTTGTGCTTCTTCGGATAATTTGACCATGTTATCTAATCCACCTTGAGTACCACCTACTACCTCCTTCTTCTTTATCATGGAAACAAGTGATCCAACAAATCCCAAGAGGGCAAAGCTGTAATCTATCTTGGATGTATCAGCATCTACAGGAGTAATTAAAACCTTTCCTTCTGCTCGTATAATACCACCGGCGACACTGCCTTTAAAATCTACACTCGATGGTAAATGTGTCATGAGTATCATAGTCTACTACATTGATTACATAGTAACTAAATCTAATTTTTGATCTCCGTCCTTCAATCACCTATCTAATTCACAAAACTTCAAGATAGATGAACTAAATCATGATCAATTTCCAGCCTCAACACCCGAGTCAACAATATGAACCCTATTGAACATTGGAGTCTCCCAACTCTCACGATTCTCAACCGTAGCCAAAACCTCACGTCTCTGGCTAGCACAAACATGATGGTGATCCTTAGGAAAATCGACATACCAAGCATGAGTTCCTACAGGTCGATCAGTATACAAAATCTTCTTAATCAAATCAGCAACAACTCCCTGCTGAGTACGATCGATATCCTTACGTTCAGCAATGTTCATTCGAAGAATGTATACACCCTTGCATCCAAGCTTGACTCCCAGTCCAACCAAGTAAGTCATTCGCTTCTGCTCATCTTCGATTGCTCGATCGTCGTGGCGATGCTCGTCGACCTCCAGGTAAAGGATGTATAGCTCCCCATCCAATCTAACTTGGATTACACCATCTGGACGGGACTTTGACTCGTCATCTATTCTCTCATCCCAATGGTTGAGAATGATTTTGTATGTTGCTCCAAAGTCGTAGAAGATCTTAGTTTCTAAACGGTCCTTCCTCTTACGACGACTTGGTGGGTCCAACTCAAATCCAATCTTGGCAAGCTCTTTCCTCAACCAATCAGGGATAGGATCGCCTTGGCGTTCCTTTTTTCTCAACCTAGTAATCCAAGGCCAAACGGACTTCAGTAGTGGACAGTTGGTAGTCGTTGGATAAGGGATGTGGCAGTGTTTACGACCAGTTGATACCCAGAAGGCTTTCAAGATTGCAAGGAATCGCTTGGTCGTTGGATGGACCCACACCCAATTAAAGCCAAGTTCCTCGAGTTGCTTGATACGTTCAGGGGTCATTCTCCTGCCATTTCTCCCGTTGTAAGCATTTCGTATGCCGTTAACCCAAGTTCCAAGTTCAGGAATCAAAGCATAATTCTGAGGAACATCACAATGACCAAAGATTGCTTTGTATTCTTCCAACTGACTTATCCGCACATTCCAGGCATGCTCATGCGCATTCCATACAAATCCAAGAGCATCCAAATCGGAGCGTCGTTGGGACACTAGACGCCCAATACCTTCACATGTAAGATTACCAGTACGGACTGAATGGACAAACACTCCAAGATCATTTGTTCTAGGAACTAAACAGTTCCCATTGTCAAACAAATACTGACAAAGTGCAACCACGCTCTTGCTCCATGACAATGCATGCGTATTCAGGGCTTCCGACTGTATAAGAGCTTTGAGCTTATCATAGATGTTTTGTGGTGTGGAAGGAAGTGTATCAAATTCCCGTAGAACCATTTCCACCTTCGATATCTTCTTTATTAACGAATCTTTCTTCTTGTCGCTCTTTCTATAAACTTCGTAATACCTCGCGAAGTTTCTTGCTGTTTCAGTAGTTAACTCACGAGTTAGACAAGCCTGAATCTCATCTGCTGTTTTACAGTATCTGATAAGTTTGTTCATGTACTCAAGCTCATCATCAGTTAAAACAGACTCGCTCTTCACTTTCTTGTCTACTTTCACACCGTTGACAATAGAATCAATTCTATGTCTGAAACATTGCTCCTCGGATTCTAAATGGAACATGGAACAGAGAGTATAAGTATATATAATGGGAAGAAAAACATGATAAATGAAATATCTGGGATACTTACCAAAACCAATGTCAGAATACTTCTTATCAAGCCATTTCATAAGGCGTTTGCGCAAGTTTTCAATCTTATCCCTACCACTACTTATTCCCAAATCTTTACAGGCCTCCATCAAGTCAGATTGTGTTGTAAGGCGATCCCACTCGTCAATGAACTGCTGTCTTACCCATTTGGGCCAGTCATCAGGTACAGTGGCTGTCTTGATATTATCATTAGAGTCATAGACGAATTGCAACTCCGAGTCATCCTTTTCTGGATATGAAACATTCGTCTCAACATAGTTGTCGTCTTCAAATGCCACAGATAATGCAAATCCGCCACCATTCACAGCCTCTGCTTCACATACCACACCATCACACCGACCTTCTTTGAATGCTAATGATACACACATACCAGCTGTTGGAATAATGCTGGGCCTCTTGTGATCCTCATCACCATCATCATCTGAAGAGGTATCCATAGACTCTTCCCCTCCACTCGCATTGGGAGAAACATCTAAGAAGAAGACAAGAGTAGAAGGAAGACGGCTTGTTAGAATATACTAATGATGTATGACATATACAATACAATATGACCATAGATCTTACCATTATCACCACCTCGTAGACGAAGGCGTAGTTTAAGACTACAGTCCTTGCGGATGCCGTAGCTGGCAAGAGTACGATCATTCTCCAACTCCTTGTCACGAAATAACAACCGTTGTTGATCAGGAGGCGCGCCCTCCTTATCCTGTATCTTGTCCTTAACAATACCAATGGAATCGGAGGAGTCAATATCAATGGTGATTGTCTTGCCACAAAGTGCCGTGACAAAGATTTGAGGTGAGGGTCCATTACCCTTCTTACCGCCCTTCTTCCTAACACTCTTCGACTTCCCCGGATTGGCACGTGTCTCGTCACTCGAACACTCCCTTGATTTCATATAGTCTATGGAGTAGAAGGATATATGATATGAGCTGTGATACAATGTATGATGAGCCATGTATACAAACACAAACACCAAATCTTACCAGCAAATGCGTGCTTCAATTCCTCTTCATCAATATCTTCCCGAGGTACAAGGGTAATATCGGCAT
>Ga0075437_14625_pt1 | contig 18366 bp, 16 predicted proteins | sample MintriMetagenome_FD_74266 | JGI IMG/M metagenome (GOLD analysis project Ga0075437, IMG submission 74266) | Marine eukaryotic communities from Monterey Bay, USA to study complex ecological interactions - Minidiscus trioculatus and... | ecosystem: Environmental > Aquatic > Marine > Unclassified...
TAGCAAACTGAGCATCCAATGCCTTGCCAGTGAGGATACAAAACTCCTTCCACAACAATGTTGATAATGATGTAGCATTGCTATAGAACGAATGAGGGGTTAATTCAGCTCGTTAAGCAAGGGGCACTCCACACAATTGACAATAGAATTACTTACTGCATTCTACGACTGACAAGCTTGATATTCTTCTCTACTTCGGTTGGTCCACAATACAAGAGGACATTGAGTAGAAGATCATCTGACAATGATTCGAGTTCACTTGTTGTAATAGATTCACATCTCGTCTCGGACTGTTGTTGTTGGTCGAGACTCAAACTATCCAAGCCTACGTTACCAACTAGATTGCATTGTGGATCGTCATTAGCATTGGATGATGATGATTTAGTTGTCATTCTACTACGACTACTGTAGTGAAAGAGAAGCGTAGTAGTTTGAGTAGACGGCGAGAGTTGGTATTGTTGTAAAGCAATGCAAGTTTTCTCTTCATGAAGAGTAGTTAATTGTTTGAGATAAAGGTAGAGAGATTTTGAGTGAAGAGGTGTGTTATGTTGTGTTGTGAAAAGAAGCTACTTAGTCCTAGGTTCAGGTAGAGAAGTATCGATTCATTCTCCTCTCACTTTCAACAACCACACAACAACTAACAAACAATGCTATCACCAATTAGTAGTCGTCTCAGCCAAACTATGTCTACTACTCCTAAACGAGAGATGGAACAGCCGATTATTCAGCGTATTGGTCATCCTTCTCCTCGTCCAAAGCAAGATGACAATGACACAACTAATCATCGACAAACTAATAATACTAACAACAAGCCATTAGCACCTTCACTCTTTGGCCTACCTACTAAATCAAACTATCATTCAAGTACTGGATTCGTTCACTGCTGTGTTACACGATGCGGTAAGAATAGATATCATTTATCAATCCAAACTGACGATGCAGAATCTGTTAGTATTATTGCCAACAAGGTCAAGTCATCACGAACATCCAACTATCATCTGTTCGATGCACTACGAGGAGGAATGAATGCCAAGCTATCCAAAAAGGCTGGTCATTACATTGGTAAACTTCGTCGTGATAAAGATCAGCCGGTGGGATGTTACAATCTGTACAACTCGAGCCGTGAGAAGGAAACAGTGGCTGCCTACGTTTATGATATTCCTGCCTTGACACAACAAATCACTGAAGGTCAACCACCACGAAAGATGCAAGCTGTCATTCCCAAGCAATCAACATCAAACAAAGCCAACGATCATGGCAGTAGTAACAGACTCATGGAACATCTACACAATGGAACTTGGAAGCATCACAACCTTGAGGCAGTACAAACAAGAGCACCCAAGTATCACGAGGGACAGTATCGACTCAACTTTTCAGGACGTGTACTAACACCTAGCGTGAAGAATATGCAGCTTGAGAATGAAAAGGGTGAATGTCTGTTGCAGTTTGGTAAAGTTGACGAAGAGGATACGTTTCATTTAGATTACAAGGTAAGTGCAGTCTTGATACTTAGTATTGTCTCGTTAGTCTTGCTAATTCTATTCATTATCTTCACTATTCATAGGCCCCATTCACAGCAGTCTCTGCCTTTGGTGCTGCTCTTTGTCAGTTTGATTTGTGAACAGTTGTGTTCAAGCTACCCTTGATGCAAGACTCTGATGAGTAGACGCTAGCTTGAAAAGAAGAGACTCGATTGTTTCTACTATCGGTATACACTACTTTGACTTTAATCATCTTGGATACAAAGTATGCTCATTAAGACTAAGCATCATCTACACACCCCAAGCTCACTGTACGACTCGTAGACTTTTAGTACGAAGTACATAGTGCTCTTCACTATCCTCTTCTTTGAGAGTACCATCTTGAATCCACCAATCATGACCACTTCTCCACTACTTTCATCTCCATCCTTCCATTCTAATTCAAACTTAATTCTAGCAAAGTCAAACAGCCATCGTTGGGGAAAGGACTCAACAAAGCCATACTGTAACCACATCTCCGGTGTACCAAACCAATCTAATCTATCACCGCACACGCTGCAATGATTGTATGTATTGAATAACTCTTCTCCTGCCTTGATAGGTTTACTTACTGTGAACCCGAGCTGTGAGATAGTTAGCTCCCTCTTATTGTCGTCTTTGTGTGGATTCTCGTCGTGCTTGATATTAAACTTGCCATTATCATAATTAAACATGTCGTAGAATGGTATCATGTAATCGTAGTCAGCTCGAGAAGTAACCAGCATGTCAGCTAAGAGATACTTTGGATCAGTAATCAACAACTCATCATCAGCATTGCAATCTGTTTTCAATTCATCAATCATATCTCGTACACCGTGTGGAGGTAGCTCATCATAGTCTAACAGATTATAATCTGTGGCTCTACTCTCTGTAAGTCTCTCTTTCCGTGTACTCTTAAGCATAGTTGATAGTAGCTCCTTCCCGGAGTCAGACCAGAATAATGGAAGATATCCGCTTGTTTGTGCTGCTAGATACTCTCCATATGGAGTACGATCGTCACTACTTAACTCATTCATTACTGATTTGGTTGTTAAGCAGTCGGTACAAATACCTACATCTTCTCGTTTCATCAACTCCTCGGTAGGTTGTATTATCAGATGAGAAGGTATAGAACACACTCGTTCACCAACTTCCATATCTTGTGTTGCAAAAACGCCACGATATGATCCATCATTCTTAACTACTAGTTTCTCATTAATATAGGCACCATTATCACGAAGCCACTGGATGAGATTTGTTGATAGGATATCGTTATCATCTTCATAGAATTCAACTTTAGTATTATCACGAATCCATGTATTGAATTTAGTTGATAGAATGTCATCATTATCTTCGTCATAGAAATCAAGTTCTGTAATAATATCGAGCTCTGAATTAATGACATCTGCGGCAGCACAAGTTGAAGTGGAGAGTGCATTGCAATAACTGCCTCCTAGTAATGTAACCGCAATCAAAAGTAATCTATATATTATCATATTGTTGCCTATATTCTATCTTTATTTTGTAACACGAGAGATGATGGTGATAGAGTTCGCATTCGCTTCGTATTATTATGGCGTTCTCATCGATCATGATGTGAATGCTAAGACGCAGTACATAGGATAGGCATTCCACAAAATCACGACTGCAATATCTTGCACATTTCATATGCAATAGACTACATCCCCCCGATGCTATATACAAACCTCTGCTAATGAGGTCAATACAAACTAACTAGAACAACTTGACTTTTATATATCATATGTGCATTTTTTTTCTACTTATTAGACGCGGCAGCCTTCTACAGCGTCGGCAGATCCAATACGCCTTTCCAGAAGATATTACTAGATGGCAAAGGGAGTAGATGAGTGCGTAGTAGCAGACCATATACTATAGAAGAATATTTGTTGATTATTCTATCCTATTCTTCTACTTCTCAAAATAACACACAAGCCCCGAAACGGCCGTAAATGTAACGGTCTTTTCTCACATTCTATCTGCATGATTAACACAGAGAAGCCAATACTCATCAATTAGAAATCAACCATCATTACCTATCATCTATCGCATCCTCTTATCTAATAAACGATCCCCTACCTACCTATCAACATTGCAATCGAACATCTGGTAGGAAGTACGCCCTCTATGATGATTAGTTTTCGCTCTTTGATCTCATTCACATTGCTAATAGGCAATTCTCTCCCCATTGCAATATGTGGTGACATCATCGCCGCCACAGATAATGATTTCTACAAGGATGATGCTGATACCCTATCAACCAATCTAATATCATGGCTTCGTGATAGTGGTGCCTATATTAATGAGAAATTAGTTGTTAAGAATGATGGATCATATCGTGGTATATTTGCAACACAAGATATGAATGCGGGTGAAAAATTATGCTCGATACCTTCTAATCTTATATTGCAACCTACCGAGGAGTTGATGGAGAATGAAGATGAAGATGTAGAGGCCACCGATTGCATTACAATCAAAGCGGTTATGAATGCAATCAGTGACGGTGATGATGGCACACCCTATGGTAAATATTTAGCAGCACAAACAAGCGGATATCTTCCATCATTCTGGTCAGACTCTGGGAAAGATCTATTATCAATCATGCTTAAGAGTACACGAAAAGAACAACTTACAGATACTAGAAGTGAAGATTACAATCCATTAGAATATGACGAGTTACCTCCACACGGTGTACGAGATATGATTGATGAATTGAAAACAGATTGCAATGCCGGTGACGATCTTATCAATAATCCAACGTATCTCTTAGCTGCCATGTTAGTTACATCTCGAGCTGACTACGACTACATGATACCATTCTATGATATGTTCAATCATGATAATGCAAAGTATAACATTCAACATGATGAAAGTCAAGAAAATGATGAAAGAGAGATTGCTTCCTCACATCTTGGATTTACTCTTTCAAAATCTATCAAGGCAGGTGAGGAATTACTATTATCTTACAATCGTTGTGATATATGTAGTGATCGATTAGATTGGTTTGGTACACCGGAGATGTGGTTACAGTATGGTTTTGTTGAATCTATACCTCAAAGATGGCTATTTGACTTTGCTAGGGTAAAGTTTGAATTGGAATGGAAGGATGGAGATGAGAGTACAGAAGAAGTGGTAGTAAACTTTCTCGTGCCAATGTCATCAAAGGGTAAGCGTCTATTACAAGAGGAGCTTACTCGTTTGGATACTTTTGCTGCAGTGCACAGACATAAGAGTCACGAAGAGTATGGAGATATGTCGAGGTTTGAATGGGAATTACTTTGGCAATATTATGATGCCTTGCATAACGCCATGACACTTGCAACTACTGAGAGTGATGTATCTTTATCCGAGGAAGTTTGGACACTTGGTCATGATTGGTGGATTAAAGATGGTACTCTCAAAGAGGAGGATAGCGAGGAACATTATGAAGGACATTATGTACTTCGTACCAAGAGTCTGACAAATGATGAGCTATGATGAGTAGTCATGATCATTATCATAGCCACAGCCACAGTCGAAGCAATATGAATCTGTATTGTATGTATATAATATAAGTTGTATAAAGTAATTTGATCCTTATGTTATGAAGCAAATAGCTATTGAATACACCAGCCACACAATGTCAAGTGTACATGTTCTTCGGGGCATTGGCCACATGATCATTCTGTTTGATCCAATTCTCAACTACCTCGGCTAAGATCTGACTACCTCCGCCACAAACAATCTTTACTGGAATTACAAATGGATATGTACCCTTCATTGCAGTTTCTATCCAAGACGGTAAACTATTGTCAAGTCGATGTACCGCCTCTTCAGCTGTCAAACCATGTAAATCAATCATTATATCATCTTGTCGTCTACCACGGCCGGCTGATGAAGGTTTGGTTGTCTTGTACAGATTTGATACCTCGCCTACTTGAATGATGAATTGTGTCTTCCCTGCCTTGCCTCCTAGCTGACCATCATCACCAAGAGGATTGTCTACTACTTCCACAGGTTTAGCCGTTGCTTTAGATGGTGAAGTTCTCTGCTTTGGCTTGGTCCGTTCCAAGTTTAAGACATTGAGTCTTTGCCGTATCTCCTTGAAAGTTGGCTCGCCTCGTCATATACCTTTCCAAGCAACTTGGAATGCTCAACTTTCAACTCTACTTCCGTCTTTTCGATAACCAGAGGCTGTGGCCTCTTCTTCTTACTCTTCTTATGCTTCTTTTTCTTATTATTCTTGCCTCTGGGAGATGACGATTGCTTAGGCTGTTCATTTGTTGCTGGTTCAGTTGATATAGATTGCACTATTGTAATATCCAATATATCATCTTCTTTCATACCCAAGTCTAACGGTGTCTTCTTTCCAATACTACTCAAGAATAGTAACTTGCCATTAGTCTTGATCCTAAGGGATTTGACTGATGTGCCTCTATCAGCTGCATACTTTGTTAAAAGTGCTTTGATAGGCGCATCACATGCCACAGTGTATATCTTTGTTTCCTCGCCATTTACAAACTTGATAGACATGCCGTCTGTATCCTCAGGTTTGTACTTAATGAGGTATTCCAAAGGCTGTGCTGTGGTTGCCTTGTAAGCCTCGCAAAAAAGTGGTACCATTTGCAAGAACTTATCAATATCACCTTTGGCACCGATGAAATAGCGGCAAATCTGTACAACAACCATTCCCTAGTGAAAGATAGAGTATTAGATATGAAGGCATGGCCTGCAACAACGACGGTAGAAACACTTTCAACAACTCACTGCTTCCAAACACTGCATCCCAAAGCCAAATGCAAATAATCGTTCTTTCGTTTTAGGAGCTGACCTGCCATTGCGATAATATCCGTGTGCCACTTTCCAAAGACGGCCTGGCGGCTTCCCTTTTCTTCTGCATTACCACCGGGATGTATGAGATAGATCAGCACCCTACCAATTTGTCTCATCGTGGGGTTTGTTGACCTTTCAACTGCGATTAGAAGGTGGAGCTCTAACATGATATTGTCTGTTTCCCGTTTAGTGGAAAGTGACCAGTCCTCTGGAAAGTTTAGATCGTCTTTGCATAGTTCTTCGTACCTTGTACTGAGTATGGTACTGATATCACTTACTCTAATGGCATCAGACAAACGAGCAAATGATGTATATACCTTTGAATCAATTTCTACAATATACCAGCCTCTCTCTCTTGCCCAAGTATCTGTTGAATCATCATCCAGCTCAAAATCAACCCCATTTGGAGCATCATTCTGCTTATATCACTTTGATGGGTTCATCCAATCTGCTTCAGGGTGTTCATCTATCTGATAATCTTCAATATTTTCCCGTGTAATACCATTATCGAACTCAACCTTATAAACACGATGTGGACCATAGCCATCATCTTCTTCGTCGTCTTCCTCGTATGATTTGACGACGCCTCTTTTGTAGGCGCTTGGACTCCATTTTGCATTAACGAAATCCCCTACATCGAACATTGGTTTGTTCACCAGACGTATTGATTTGTTGGCCAGTATGGCCCTCCTCTTATCATGCATTTCACGAAATAGTTTCTTAAGTGTTTCACAACAGCCACGTGCTCGGGTGCATACACCACCATATGATATATAGCTACTAGGTTTTGCAAGATTCGCAGAGAACAATAAAGATAGTTCAATATCCTGTATAACCTTCAACAGTCGGAGCATCAACTCATTCGTATCTACTCTGAGTCTATCTATTTCCAATTCCTTAATATCTTCATCTAACCTATTCATTTCTGACTTAGACTTATCAATCTGTCTTTGGAGATAACACCATAAGTCCTGTGTTAACCCATCAACTATAGCGTCAAAGTAATACTGCCGCAGCGCACCAATGAAGGTATCAATTGGAACATCAGTATCATCAACAAGGGATAAAATATCCCCCTTTTCATCCTTCGTATATTCCATTACAGTACCCAGTTCACTCTCATTAGGAGCCTTTGTAATTTGCTGACCGATAAATCTATCTGGGTAGTTTTTGACGTATTTAGCAATGTCTGCAAGCTGGCTGTCGAACTTGTTTCTACTTACTATTTGTTGTACTTTAACATGTATAATAATGTTGTTATTGTTATCGTTGTTCTTCCCAAGTTGTTCCAAGGTCTCATTGCAATCAAAAGGGAGTAGTACCCCTTCATGCCAGAATTGATATAATACCCGACTTAATAAAAATGGAGTTCTTTTACCTCCTCGAAACCATTCTAATGCTGAACCTACTATTGTACCTGAGTGTACATCTGCACTAAATGTGTAATGTCACCATTTTCCTCTACGAATACTACAGACCAATCCGCACCACTTTTATTCATAGTATCAAATGCATCAGCAATTGATTTGAACTGTGCATTAATATCATCGACGGAGTACCCTTCAGGTAGATCAACCTTTACATGGTATGCTTCTTGTACTTCCTGTTCGAAAAATCGCCACATCTTCATACAGTTAGAATTTGTGATACTGAAATCGGGTGGCGGATGGAGCTTACCGTATCCCTCATGGAGGGGAAAGAACTCTAGTAATAATTCAGATGAAGCGCCTGTCCAATCAACATTTTCAAACTCTTCTGGTTTATTCTCCTTCAAATAGAGTAAGAATACTCCTTTGTTACTTCAGTTGCTTTGATCTTAGTCATTTTTTATATACCTAGAAAGGAGGTCGAAACAAGTATCGTAGTTGTCGTGAGGATGGTACGAATTGCAATAGATGTTATCAATATTTATATGTATTGAATAATACCATCTTTGTGACTTGTCATATTATAGTTGTTATACATATGATATCTGGTTATGTAGAATGAGTGCATATCACGTGTCCTTTTTTTAAGGCGTAGTTGTGTTAGGAAGATACCGCCGCCGCACCGCTTGTATTGATGCCGACGTAGCGATATTATAGAGGAAGAAGATCAAATGGAGAGTGAATGTTAAAGCATATTTATTTGGACGGCATATGGAGAGAGGAGTTAATAATTGGGATGCCGAAAAGCAACTAGAGCAGAGATTGTATAATTTGTGATTATGTTTGGCGATAGACCGGTGAGTTGGGCGGTCGTGAAGGAGAAGAATTAGGTTGTTGCATCTATCTACACAGATTCTCTTGAGAGACACGACTTCTTAATTTGTATAGTAACTTTATCCTCGTGTTATTATGACTGGTGGATATCTTTATCTTTAAGACTATAAGTGTCCTTTTTTGGTAGTAGCTTGTTTAGGATACCGCTGTTTCGCTCAAGTCAGTCTTCTGCGAATGGTTGATATGCTTTGAGCTCTCAGCTTTCACGCCTTCTACTCTCTTGACTTTCAATTCGCTTAAATCTTTCGGTTTTGAGAGGATAGGTGCACAGAGCTTATCAATAACTCCCTTATAATTGGCTAATACTAACCCACTCTCCCAAATCTTCGACAAAACATATTGCATTTCCAAACAACCAAGAACGAAGTACAATGTCAATGCGTAGAACACGTTGAAGTAGATGTAGAATCGTGTCTATTCAAAGGGTAATCGGTTAGATAGTCAAATATTGGCATGTGATGTGCACACAAGACATGCAACACCACTCACCGGGCAATACCGTTCATCTGGCAAATTGGGGTCTACGGAACCTCCAATACAAGTCATGGGTGGGGTTATTATGCCATCATGAGATATATCAAGAGTTTTAATTTCCTTTGCAATGGCACCATAAACAGTCACAAGGTAGAAGAACAACATAAGTCTCGTCTGTAGTGTAAGATAATAAGTGTCATTTGTGAGGGTTTCATGAGCAGAAGGCATCTAAGTACCAATCATATCAAATACAATAACTTACCACCCAATTCACAAGATGGAACAGAGCAAATGGAAGTTTGTTGCTTGATGTACAACTCATGACAGACATTGCACCGCCAGACATTTCTGCCATACTTTCCAACAAGTGGACATGCTCATCAGGATGAATTCTTTCCATACATCCTCCAACCATACGCTCCTTCTTGATACTTTGTAGAATCCCCCAATGCAACGTGTTGATTGCATGCTTGACGTGCAACTTGAGCAATGGCTCAGCCTCATATCCATGTTCCTCGAACATATCAGTAACTTCCTTCTCTGAAAATTTGTATTTTGTATTCTTGCTACTAATTGCAAATGCATAATGTCCAATAAGATGAATTGCACCCCAAAGATTTGGTAAGAACTCCTCGGCATGTGGATTGTCATAATCTATTGTTGTTGTCAATACATCTACAACTTTCGATGTACCAATTAACAACTGGGCGCATTTCAATCGAGTACCAATCCAATATGCTGTTACTAAATGAAACATATATCCTGCTAAAACAAATACCATTAATCGACCAGACCATGCTGATACATAGCCTCTTGCTGATTCATTATCATCATCAATAAATTCATAATCTGCAAAGTATTCATTCCAAAATACCAAGTTTGATATCAATAGATAACCAAAGATTGTAAAATGAAATCGTGGCCTTGCTAATATCGTCCCTTTTAAGTTGGGAGTTATCCAAAACCACCAGCTCCAATCTAGAAAGCTCGCTGGGTCGGTAATCTTTGGCATGATATCTTCTTTAAGGAAGACACCAAAGAGACTTGCCATCCATTCATGTGTAGTTTTATAGAAGTTCTTGCAGTTGCAGCACGGCATATTGTTATTATTAGTATATTCCCTTGATAAGAAAGATCAGAGACGCATCATTGTCATTTATTTGAAATAGGTGAAATTGATATCGTCTACGATATCCTAGGTCATTATAAACTTAATGAAGTTCTGCTGCTGCTGCTTCTATTATCTCTTATTACTACTACTGAAGTATTGATATGTAGGTAGCGTAGGAGTTTGTTATTGTTCTTTTGGGGGCCGAGCTTTAATGTTTGTTGACATCAAATCAATTCTATCTGTCTCATGTTTGTGGTATCCTATATCTTTGTCGATTATACTCTAGGTAGTAAGATTTGGATATTATGGAAGATAATGATCATCGACGTGCAATATAAGTGAATGATTTGACAAACACGATGGAGTTAATAAGAGGAAGGGGGTTAGTAGTAGCGGCACCAAGCGGCACCTAGCATTTCTATGATACAAGAGTGAAAAGCGATGAAACAGTGCTCTATAGAGTTGTATGTTTGCAATTTGCTACCTATGAGTTGCTACTTTGTTATGGGGTATTAAGTTGGCTGGATTATTATCTTATTTAGCATAGATAATCATATTCAGAGAAGAGATTAGTCAGTTCTACAATGGAAGGTCTCTACAAAGAAATGATACGCGAACATTATAAGGAGAATAATAATAAAATCTTATACCGAGTTAGAAATAATGATCAATCTCTAACACTAATCAAAGTTGCTGCTGGTTGTCCAACTAACGATGCAGAACGCGATATATATTTCAGTCTTCTTGGTGATGATTGGCAGGGGTTGGATGAGTTGGGAAAGAGTATTGGCAGTACTACACATTTGACACATATGACACTTCATATGGACCTTAGGGGAGACATGCCAGATGAGGACGATGATGAATATGCTGATCCCCACCAAGCTCTGCCAGAGAATGACCCACGTATGAAACAAACCGTATTGTTTTGCAAAGGATTAGCTACCAATACCTCTTTACAAAGTATCCATTTAAATGTACTGGGCGGCAACATCTTTGGGTTGTTAAATCCCTTCTTCAAAAATAATCCAAAACTGAATGAGCTTGTAATTGATGATTGTCATTATTATCAGCTTTGGGATGATTTGATATCAGCTCTACGTGATTGTGTATCATTAAAATGTGTTAAAATTAACCATATGGAATTGATGGGTGAAGAGAGTGGGGAGATCTTTCAAACTCTTCGTATACATCAACCACAACTGGAGGTACTTGAATTTCCAGGCAACCAACTAAGCAGAAGGAGTGGCGAGGGAGAAGAGGCATTGACTAATCTTCTACGGGATTCTAATCAATTACATACCCTTGATATTAGCCGTAACAGTCTCAGTGATGATGCATTATACAGGGAGGTTTATTACCTTACCTTGGAAAGTTACGCTGTTTAAACATGTCGTGGAACTTGCTTACAATTACTTGGGAATTTGATGGATGGCAAGCCCTTGCAACATTGCTGAAGGATCCAACGTGTAACCTTGAGGAACTTTCTTTAAATGGTAATCAAATTCTCGGTAAAAGATTACGTTCTTTTGCAAGAGCTCTTGCTAAGAACAAGAAGTTAAAGATATTGGACCTTACAAACAACGTGATAGCTGCCGCTGGCTGGGATGCCTTCTCCGATGTGTTATGTGATACTTCTTCTATCAACAATACGTACAACTCAAATCACTCACTTCGGCAGCTCATCAAAGAAGATATGTCAATTGAGAATCGGGATACATTACCAGGTCATATTGAACAGTACCTGACCTTGAATAATCAACACGATGATAAGGAGAAAGTTGCAGCTATAAAGATTATGCAATATCATTGGCGTGATATCCCCATGCATCCCTTCTTTGAATGGGAGTTGAAATGTTTGCCCGTTGCCGTGAATTGGTTTGACAATGTGCCCCCCTTCCCAAGACCGAGGAATGAAATTGAAATGAGTAAGCTACAAGCAATATACGAGTTCGTCAGGGATATGCCTATGGAATGTGCCGATGGGTATTTTGGTAGGAGCAAGAAGGTAAGTAAGAAGAGAGCAAGGAGCTAGGCCAAGGACCGGGGGTAGTCAATAGAAAGAAGTAATGCTAGATAGGTGCATAACTATACTAGAATGGCAAATCAAATCATCATCCACATCTTTTAAGGTGGAATTAATTTACTTTTATCCGAGCATCTATTATGGGTATGGGTAGACAAGAGGATCCGCCTAAAAGTGCAGCAGTCCCACTTATTCAATACTTACTAATACCCCACTCTTCTAATCTCAACCATATTCTTTAATCTAACCGCCCATCCAATATCTAATATCTAAACCCAATACCCCGTCTAAATAAGAAATTTCTACTTCTTTAGCTCTTCCTTAATATCACCAACAACGCCATCTCCACTAATTGGTTTAATACCAGCATGTTCCATAACCTCCTTTAAATTATTAAAATATCGTTCCTTCCTCTTCTGTGGCACTCGAGCCGCTCTAATCTCACCTGGCCTATCGACATATTCAATAACAGCCATTGGCTGTGGAAAGTTTAAAATAAGATGTAGAATTTAGTATAAGGAAGCAGTATAAAGCTATACCACAGCAAACAACAACCACAAAAACATCAAAATATATACTACTTACCGCATTATCACCTTTCCTGGTTTGGCTCAGCTTCATAACCCTTGTATATCCACCATCACGATCTATATATCGCGGACCTAATACATCAAATAACTTTGTACATGCCGGCTTTTCACGAATAATACGCATGGCACGTTGTTGTGATGCCATATTACCTTTCTTGGCATATCCAATTACCTTATCGGCTAAAGTTCGTAATTCTTTTGCTTTTGGTACTGTTGTTACGATACGTTCGTGTTTGATTAGTGAGGTTACCATGTTCCGTAGCATGGCCCACTGTTATTTATATACATGTGTATACGGATATGGAGAATGTGATTAGTATTGTTGCAGAGAACATAATGTTGTATTGCAATTTTGATGTCCACTCAAATTTGATGCACAAGATTGCTATTGCAATTAAAGCTTACCTTGTGGTCTGGGGTTCTACCCAGTTTTCTAAACTGTGCTAGACGTTTTCTCATTGTTTAAACTATTTAGATGATATCAGATAAAGAGCAGCAATGGGGTAGGTGTTGTTTGAGGTTTTAGAGGTTTAATGTGAAAATGGCATGGGCCTTGAGAAGTAGTACATCTTACTGGCTCATGGTACTATGTATTACCGTTCTTTCGCCATTTCTCTCTTGCATGGGGGAAAATGTCATTTCTCCAATTACCAACCATGAAGGCCGCTAATACTAACCTCTTCTTCGTCCCTCTGCTACTATTAAACTCAATCATGTTTGTCAAATCATTTACACAAATCGCTCGTCAATCATCTTCCATGATATCTAAATCTACATCGGCATCAATGCAGAGAACATCAGCGGTATCCTACACACAACAAACATCATTACTATCTCCACTTACCACTCGATACATGTCGTCACCCAGTGAGGAACAAACATCGGTAGTTGATACATGCCGTGAGAAGATTGCTAAGGCGTTAGAGACTGATGATGTTAAAGTATTGGGTGCGTATCTACAGTGTTGTGCTATCTATTGCAAAAGTACATATGATGTGTCTGATCTTTTCTTACTTTCAACACGTCTATTAACCATATAATCTTGGACAACAACAGGAGCATACGATGATCCGAACGGTAGTCATATATCAATTGAGGTGACATCATCATTATTTGAGGGAAAGCGTCCCGTACAGCGTCAGCAACTTGTTTATAAAGCACTTTGGGAAGGTAAGTCTATTTTTGTATGTTTGATGTGTATACTGTTATTATGTTCTATACCAATGTATGCTAACTCTCCTCATCAATGACCCGGTATCATATGCCATTTATATATTACAACAACTAAATCAAAAGAATTGCAAGGGGCAGTTCATGCGGTAGATTCAATGGTATGCAAAACTCCTGATGAAAAGAAAGTATAGAAATAACAAATATATGGAAAGAAAGGTCTTAGATTATGAGGCTGGAGGAAGATGTAAACGAATCAACTAATTAAAGATTGATCAGAGTACTTGACTTCTCCTATTTAATACGTTCTACTGCATGCAATCGTGCCGTTCTCGACCTGCCGTTCAACCTAACTTCCTCAAACGCTGGTCGTAATCCCTCCTCCTTTGGTGTAATGAACTTGTAGTTACCACTATCAACCAACTTATCCATACCCTGTTGAACTACTAAATCCTCACCTGGATGGAATACAATAACAACTATCCTGCCACCAACTTGTAATATTGATGATGATGCATTAGTATCAAATTGCTCAAAGAAGAATTTGACATGTTCCAATTCATTATTAACTTCAATTCGTATAGCTTGAAAGCATCTCATTACATGATTGGCATGACGTACTTTACGTTGTTGATATTGTGAAAGTAGTTGCTTCTTCTTTTTAGGATTTAAATATGATGGTGAATTCCATATTGCACGGTATGATTCAAACTTCTTCCTCTTCTTCTTGTCCACTTGCTTTGTTGGTTTGGTGGTTGTTATTGTAAGGTATCTCTTGTTGGTATCAATCTCAATCTCTGGTTCATCATCAATATCTTCATTTAGAGTAATACATTTGTCAACGGCCTCCTCAATAATATACCGTAACTCTAATGTACTGTTAATACCTTGCTTCTTTCTTTTGTCTTGTGATACTTGGGTTCTCCACTCCACAATATCCTCTGCAATCTCATTAGCATACGGCTCATCTGCATACTGGGTAAATATATTGGATAATTCAGACTGTGTGTATTCATTCACTACATCACTAGCTTTGATATTTGAACTATTTGTGGACGAAGTATCAAATCTCATATCTAATGGACAGTCGACATTACGGAATGTAAATCCTCTACTTGGATTTGATATTTGTATCGAGTTCATTCCCAAATCAATTAGTATACCGTCTACTGCTTTTGATAATGATGATAGTTGTTTTGTTATATCTGTGAAGGAACCATGATGAAACTCTACTCTTGATGATACATCATCAGTTGATGTTGATTGGATATGTTTCTTTGCATTATATATCATTGAAGCATCACGATCAATACCTAATACATGTATTTTGTTATTTGATTGGAGTGCTGCTAATGTATGTCCACCCATACCAGCCGTGCCATCAACAAGATGTATCGGTCTATTGCTATCATGAGTGGTATTGTCGGGTAGCCATAGATTTAGTACCTCCTTTAACATTACGTCTGGGATATGGGTTGCAGATTTTGATGATGTACTTTTCAATCGATAACTAGGGTTGTATAACTTCTTCTCTCCTCTGATAATGACATTGCAGCGTGATAACATCAATCTACTAGCTGGTAAATGGTACATTATAGCCGACAACAATTGCAATAGTATCGATAACTTTATCGGTATGGATACTCCAGTCTTTAAGTAACGCAAGTTGTGTACTTTTTTGCAATATATGTTACTAGAAAGATAATGAGATCGGTGTGACCTGATTATTGATGCTAGCGACAAAAGACCTGCATCAAAATCTGACACAGTGACTGCATCCACGGTATACGAACTGCATAGCGTTTCTAAAGCTATCTTTGCCCAATGTTGGCACAACAAATCAAACTCATAACTTTTGCAAAATAAGAGTTTTCATTGAGTTGAAAACTACTTTAAGACATCTTACAAGATTATTGCTATTGCACATGTGCTCTTTACATCAGCGTTTGGTGCTCTTTTCAGTGGTGAAGGTCTTATAATATCAGTAAGCAATCTTACAAAAGTGCATATCTTGTGCACACTTTTTCTATTTCTATTAGTGGCGAGTGTTACTTCGGTTCTGCTAGGCAGAGCTTACGGAACTTACGGGCACAGAAGTGTTAATAGTTCAATGTGATTGATACAAGTTGTTATAAGGTATTTCGATTCTTATGTTATGTATCCCTTGCCTACTCATACTCAAGAGTACATATTCTTCGGTGCATTGGCAACATTATCATTCTGTTTAATCCAATTCTCAACTACCTCGGCTAAGATCTGACTACCCCCACCACAAACAATCTTGACTGGAATTACAAATGGATATGAACCCTTCATTGCCGTTTCTATCCAGTCGGGCAAGTGCTTGTCAAGTTTATATACTGCTTCCTCGGTTGTCAAGCCATGTAAATCAATCATAATATCGTCTTGTCTTCTACCACGGCCGATTGATGAGGACTTGGTTGTTTTGTATAGATTTGATACTTCTCCGACTTGGATAATGAACTGTGTCTTACCTGCCTTGCCGCCTAATAGTTGACCATCATCAAGAGGATTGTCCACTACTTCCACAGGTTTGGCCTTAGACGGAGAGGTTCTCTGCTTTGGCTTAGTCCGCTCCAAGTTCATGGCATTGAGTCGTTGTCGTATCTCTTTAAATGTAGGCTCAGCCTCGGCAAAGACACGATATAACGAGAACATCCACTGTTTCCTGGCCTTCTCTTCTTCATCCTCGGGTGGTGCTATTTGTACTGGTCTCTTCTTCTTACTCTTTTTGTGTTTCTTATTCTTCTTCTTTCCTTTGGGGGACTGCTGTTTTGGTTGTTCGTTTGCTGTTGTCTCAGTTTGTGTAGATTGCATGATTGTAATTTCTAAGACGCCATCTTCTTCTATACCTAAATCTAACGGTGTTTTCTTCCCAATACTGCTCAAGAATAGTGTTGTGCCATTGTGTTTGATCCGAAGTGATTTGATTGATACATTCATCTCCGTGGCGTAATCTACGAGGAGCTCCTTTAGAGGGTCGTTACATTCCACTGCGTGTCTTCGTGTTTCAGTAACATCCATACGTTTAGTCCAAATGCATATGAAATCATCTGCATTCTCTGGTTTATTGGTTTGGAGATATTCTACCAAGAAGTGGGAGGTTTCCAAGGCATCACGCACCTCCCGGAATATTGGCACCCTAATCAGGAACTCATCAATATCACCCCCGACACCAATAAAGAAGCGACAAATATTCGGTATACCAAAATGCTAAAGGAGACAACAAATGAGTTGTGAGTAATAAAAGATAATATAATGCAACAAAACACACGACTACTCACAGCTTTCACACTTTGAAGAAGTAATGCAAAATCAAAGAAATGATGACATGACTTGTCTTCTTTGGTTTTACCTATGAGATGTGAAAGTGCCACCTTCCATCTACGACCAAGCTCAAACTTACAATCATCATGATTCATTGGATCCATTCCATTTGAAAAGAAGCCATTGTGGAAGCTAGTAAATAAGTCATTCAAACTCGGTCTTGCCAATCTTTCCTCCATGATCATGAGGCGAATTGCCTCTGGGACTTGATAACTCGATACGCAGATACACTACCTGTGCCGAGTATAGCTGGAGATGCCAATGTAAAGAATGTATCCCAATCTTTGGGAAAATTGAGATCACTCCTTCTCAACTCAAGTCCTTTACTATATACGGCTTGTGCATCATACACCCTCAAAGCGTTTGCTATATTTGCAAATGATTCTTCTACCCCAAAAACATCTACAGTATACCATCCTATATTTCGTGCCCATGAATCACTAGAATCTTTGTCACACACATGCTTGACTCCCTTCCAATCTTCGACACGTCTCTTAAGGAACTCATCTTGGCACATGACTCCACCGTCATTCACGTCTATTGTATCTCCTCTATCAAGTTTGATATTATAAACGAGACAAGGACCATATTCACCAACACCTTCTTGACTGAAAGATTCAACAACACCAGGTTCCCATTTTGATTGGCAGTGTGCATAGATAGATTCACCCACTTTTAATATCGGTTTGTTTGTTATTGTATACATATGATTTTGGTATATACTCTTTTTAATCTCATTTGTATTTGTCTGAAGTTTGCTTAATATTCCAACTATACCATCTAATCCGTCTCCTTTTTTGCCAACTATACCATCTAATCCGACTCTTTTGTTGTTGAGGTGGGGGAACTCCTTGATCTCCCGTATGAACATGATTAATTCATCTATCTCTTGCTCAATTTTGAACAATTTGATGATGTCAATTTTTAACGACCTGAGAACTACCATTACCATCTTATCCCGACGCATAATTTGGTCCGCTAAGCACACCGCATCTGATGCAAATTTATCCACTAATCCTGATAGATAACTCTGTAGGTCATATAATATCCCAATATT
>Ga0075437_10052_pt1 | contig 18348 bp, 15 predicted proteins | sample MintriMetagenome_FD_74266 | JGI IMG/M metagenome (GOLD analysis project Ga0075437, IMG submission 74266) | Marine eukaryotic communities from Monterey Bay, USA to study complex ecological interactions - Minidiscus trioculatus and... | ecosystem: Environmental > Aquatic > Marine > Unclassified...
TTATGTGACGGGAGGTGACATGAGCTTCTACAACCTTGGTGGAACCACTACTCTCATCAAGGAGAATCTTGTCTCCCAACTCGACAGGCATTACTTCCGTACAGTGTTTGAAAGTGGACCACATCTATCTTGTGCCACATACCTTGTCGGCTTCTTCCGTACCTTTGAAAATGGAGCTCTTCGCATGACGTCCTACATGAAACTTGTATGTGATATGTTGAAAGTTCCTGAAGCATTTGACCGTATGGTTGCCAATAATACTATCCCGATGATTGTTGATCCTGATCAAATGGACGATTTCAAGGATATTTGGAAAGCAGGATTGTCCAAAGAGGATAAGGAATATATCAAGTCATGGAAGGCTGAGCATGAGAAGAGGATGGACTGGCTCATTGCTAATGCCAATTGTTCTGATAGTATTCTATCTGATTCCGTGCCTGAATACGTTCTGTCGTATGCAGACTTCTTCAAGCGTGAACTCTTTGAAAAGAACATGGTCGATAGCCTAGAGGAGATCACAGTTTCAATGGTGCAAAGTATGATGTCTTCACATGGTGGCACTGCATTGGCCAAGAAGATGGTAGCAATTCATGGCTGTGATGACGATGGCACTAGTACCTGGCACCGACAGAATGGTAAAGTTAGTGGTGAGACTACCCGTGACAAGATGAATGCAATCCACGGTTATGATGATGATGGCAAAAGTAACTATTTCAAGGGTAATGGCGAGACTGGTGGTACTGAAACTCAAAAGAGGTTTAAAGATGCCAAGACTCGTGTGGCAAAGAATAAGGCATCTGATAAAGATCGAGAGCGTATCAAGAGAAGATCAGATGGTAATAAGAAGGTTTCAAAGGCTAGAATTGTAAAATTGGGGCATGCCAATTGGTCTCCTTACAGTCACAACGGAACTCCTGTGGATCCTGAGGCGGAACTCCGAGCACGTGCAGCAAATCCAAGGTTCTGGGGAAGGGAGGTTCGTGGGAAGCCAACCATCAAATGGACGGAGGTCCCAGATAGTGATGATTGTATCTACTTGAACGATGGAAATGGCGGTAAGGGTGATAAGGCAAGCGTGGATCAGTTGAGGAGTAAGTGGAGCCAGATGAATAAGGACAAAACAGGGAAGAAATAATAGAGATGTAGTATGATAAGTTGTAATCACACTTCAACTTGATTAGGTGCACATTTTAATCTATTTGTAAATGCAAGAAGCGCTCTTTCTTCTGGTGGAAGGCGTTCATACCGTTCTCCACCGCCGCCTTTGTCATTGTTATCATTACTACTTGAATTGTTTGTATCACCACCTTTCAACACTGAGAGTATCTCTTCATCGTCTTCCATGTCCAAGTAGCGAGATAGCATTTGATCCACCCTAGACGAATCAACATTGCCGTCATCTTCTTCGTCATCACTATCATTTGTTTGAGAAGAATATGGCTCATTGAACATGTCTAAATCATAATACTCAAATGATGGAGCATTATTCACTTGTTTGTTCATACTTTTGTCTGAATCTTTTGATGATGGCTGCGATGCCTTTGCAGTTTGTGGTTGCTGCTTCTGTTCTATCTTCTTTGAAGATGATTGCATTTCACATTTAGTAAGCATATCTTCTAAATCATTCATTGATACATCTTTATCAGTATTATCTCCACCCCAATCATCATCGTCGTCTCCATCGTCACCCCATCCACCACTTGCATTATCATCATCTAGACCCCAATCATTATCTACTAAATCTACATTCTTTGTTTTGCTTGACGATACTGTCTTTGACGAGTCTGCCGTTGCAGTCCAGCTCGTTTGTGATCTAAAACAGCGCAAAGGACTGTCTATACCAATACATGGATGAAATCTCTTGATAGTATTAGTATCATCACTCTCGTCTCTATAAGAGTGACAAGCATTATTATTACAACCGAATACATATAATGATCTATCATAATCATCTACCGGGGCATGCAATTGAAGAAGTAGATACATTAACTTATTACATTTCGAACATTGAGGATTCGTAGATGCTATACTAGATACTAATGTATCATTCTCATGATATCGAGGTACTCCGCCAATATAAGATGATGATGGAGATTGTTTACTTTTATGTTTGTTGCTTCGATTAATGATGATGGGTTGCAATAAGAGGATGGATTCACCATCACTGTTAGTATCTTGTCCATTTGACCACATTATCTATACTATTTACGCCACGAATGCCATCCAACTTTGCTATATTCGGCCATCATTAAACAACTACGTGAGTTTAGAGTTTGCATCTCATCGTACTCATCGTGTCATCGTACAAACAATAGATTATATACGGTACAGCAGCGTTGTTTGTTTTGGGAATTGGACGATTATTGGTTAGTATACAATCATTATTTACCGGAGTAGTATACTTATTCGCATCGGTAGTATCATGGATAACATTTATAGAGAGTAGAGATTCGAGTATTGCAAGAAAGAATGCACGAGCAATGTATAATGAACAGATCAAATGATGATTACATTACATTACAATATATCATGTCATCATGTCAACTATTGACGAATGATTCGTTCCTAATTTGATAAGTAAGATTCATACTACTATACTTAAAGTTCCTACACTTATCGCACCTAAGACAAACAAACACCAATTCTAGCCAATTCTATTCCACCAGATATCATTATAAGACTCTCAACTCCATTGGTTGAATACAGTTGGCTCCAACCTTGCCTCATACAAGTTTGAAGACCTAGATCCACCAGTAACATTCTTCAGAGGGACACCATTGGCACCAAACAAAGCAGCTGTTGCACTGTGGCTATTCTTCTCACGCATTCTATCTACTCCAGACTGTGCAATCTTACGGAACCAATGGCTCAGTGTTGCTAAAGTATTCTTTGCCATGAAGCTAGTCAAGTCTGTCTTCTCATTCTTGACTACATCCTCTCTTGCGATTCGAATGATTGTGCCAATACAATCCTTGACAATTGTAAACTGTATGAGATTGGCTGGCTCGTCCGCTAGGTTTTGCAATGTAGCAACAGCTGCAATACGGGCCTCATCATCATTCGAATCACTTACATCCTTGCACTTTTGTGTTAGTGACCAGATTATTTTAGGTGAGTGAGCAATTGGGGCTCGACATGACTTGTCCATACTTAGATTCTGTAGAGCACAGAAGGCATATCGAGATCCTTCCTTGTCAGGTGAACCACAGGCAGCTTGTAGGGTTGGAAGTAGAGTCTTGTACTTGAAGACAAGATGGTGAGAGTTCTTTGGATGACGTGTGAGATGTGCTAATATGGCCATTGCTCTGGCATGAGAAGGTGATAAATGTCTTTCAGCCACGCTGGATAGGCTGTCGACTATTATCTGATCTCGAGCAATCATGAACTGTGTTTGCATGATGTTTATCATAAGTAGAAGGAGCAGGTTATATTAAAGGAAAGATGGATATATGCAAACTTGTACGACAAAACATAACTTACTGCACACTCTTGAGACTTGACAAGACACAACAGGCATGCAAAGACACTCAACCTAGCCCCATGTAAGAACCGGTTTGGATCAGCATCGTATCTATCTTCTGCCATCTTCTCATCGTCATCATCCACAGGAGATGTCTCGATTTACAGTTTCTCCTCCTCATGATTACTTTCTACAGATTTAGAGTCATCGTCATCACTATGTGATCCATGACTTGTAGCATCACTCTCGCTAACGCTATACCTGCCTGGAGAATCGTGTTGTGAAGAACTCTTCTTCTTTTGGCTGTTAAGACCAAACGTATCCATACCCTCCAAGGCGTCTTCATCATCAGGGCTGTCAAGACGCTTACGTTGCAGACCTTCCTGTCCAAATTGACTGACTTGTTCCTTCTTCCCCTTAATCTTGGGCGGTGCAACTGGTTCCGACGGAACTTCAATAACCTTGGATAAACACTCCAGCATACCCGCACTCTTGACAATCATCTTTCTAGTCTCGGCCGTCTTGGCCAAGTACAATAGTACTGTGCAACATCCCTGTCGTCCCTCGCCTTCATCATAGAGAATAGTTTGTATCATACTTTCCAATACACCTGGTGTATTCACAATCAACATTCGATTCGTCTTATTCACACTCAAATTCAACAGTGTACTAACAATTCGATTCCGTGCTTCGGTATTGGCAGCACGGGATATATCATCGTGTATATCAACATTTACATCACTCAATACACTACCAATAGCGGGTAATACACCTACAGTCCAACATAAATTGATACGATTCTCATCCTTGGCACTTAAGATCTTGAGGGCACCACATGCATTCTTCCTCCTCGTGGCAAATGCTCGATCGATACTATTCCCCTTTCTATGGATTTGACTTAGTAAGTCAGTCAATTGGTCAGATGGTTGTATCATATTCTGTCGAAACGCTTGGAAGATCATACTTTGTTTGACATCATCATCTAAATCATCTCGAAACAGAGTTCGATTAATCTGTGTCATTCCTTTCCATTCTCCTCCTCTAGATGATCCAGGTGTGTCGCTGTCGAATGTGAAATGTTGCTTTGTTGGACTATCCACAACACCCTGGGGTGAATCACCTTCAACATCAACATCTTTCTCATCCTCTTCCTTACTACCAATATCAGGTGCCATTAATCCAGCACCACTCATCCTTTCAGGACTTAACAATGATACAATACTTGCAGCCGCCTTTTGATGAAAGATCTCCCCACTATGAAGGATTGATGGTGTTGTGGCATCACTATGAGCTCCACCATTATTATTAGAATTCCATACCTCATTCTGCCATCGATGTTTTGGATCAGCCATAGCTTCCCATATTGTTGGGGATATAACTCCCTTCTCACCTCTTCCTCCTTCATTATCAAAGATGCTATCCCCCTCTCCTCCGGAGAAATAATCAGAACCTTCACCATCATCACTAAACATTTCAACCTCACCTGATACATTGGAACATTGGAATTGCACTGATGTAAAGTTGGCAGCGTCACGTACTTCTTGCGGGTTTAATGATCCTGTCGTTTTCCAATCGGGTATGTAGTCCTCTGGTTTGGGTGCTGCCTCTGATGCCTTCTTACGGCGTGAGCTAGTGTTGGATGTCAAATCTGTATTAGATCGAGTGTGATGATTTCCCCTAGCTACTGCAGGGATTGACGGATCAGCACTACCACCACTTGAATCTCTTGATAGCATTGCCTTATCGGCAGCTGCCTTCTTAGCTGCTAAGATTTGACTTGCCATTTGTTCAGGTGTCATCTTTGCTTTCACTTGCGCTGATGTAGTTTGTACTAACATACTCTTTTCATCTGTTGGTTTAGAGGGGAAGGGCAAGGGTGGACTATTCAACTCCCCTTGAGGAGCTGAAGACTTATTCTTTCTACTAGCTGACCGTGATCGTGATCTATGCTTTTCATATACTCTACTTTGTAATGGTGAATGTCCTCCCTTTCCCACTTCTACACCACTTCCAACTCCACCACTATTAAGGTTGGTAGGAGTTGTAGGTGCTCCGGGACTATTGCGTAATCTCATTTGTTCGACATGTTCTTTCGCTTTGGCTACTGCTGCTGAATCTGTTGTTGCCAATGATGGTGAGGGTGGGGGTAGTACTCCACTTGCACTTGGAGATACTCTTCCGGGAGGATCTGCTGTACTATTACTACTGCTACTTTTAATGTTAGCAGTTGAAGGAGCAGTATCATCAGTATTGCCACGTTCTTTAATCCTTCTCATACGACGTTGACGTGCCCTAGTTGTCATGGCACTTTTATATCTAGCTGATTTACCATTGCTACTACCTGTATATCCTGTACTTGTAGCATCTTGACTATTACTACTATCTTGTGTATTAGATGACATTACTACACCTTGAGAATCGTTACTAAATATCGAATCGTCGGTATATGCTCTGTCGAGGGGATACGAGGAATCTTCAGATTGTACTGATTGTGTAAAGGATGGTACACCTAGATTTGCTGTATCACTGTTATTATTGGAATACTGTCCATCTTTTAATGGACGGCGAGTTGTCATGGTTGTTCAACTACTGTTTATACGGCTTCCAGTATAATAATATCTTTGCAAAGAAAACTTGACAATTTTGTGCACAAGATGTGTATTTATATGATGTGTATTGGATATCAATTTTTGATAACTACCAACACTACTACTATGGCATACCAATCGATTGTTTGGAAGTTGCAATATGTTCCATCACCAAAACTTATATTATATCACCTTCTCTTCGACTTATCTTATTGAAAATTTTGGATCTAAACGTCGAAAGAGGAGGGTATCCTCTCAAAAGGGGAGAGTCGACATGGCCGGGGGTTTGAAGATCTTATTTACAATTATCCAACCAAAGACTTTTGACAATAGCATCGATAAATATGTCTACTCAAGTAGTATGCGCGGCGTGTGGCAAGGGCGGTGATGATCTTAAGGTGTGCACATCATGTGAACAAGTTAGTTATTGCAATGCAAAATGTCGAAAAGCTCATCGATCAAAACACAAGAAGGAATGTAGACAGCTGGCTGCAGAGAGGCACAATATGGAGAGACGGTAGTTTGTAGTAATATTGATGTAGATGCTATCAAAGAGAGATTTGATCAAATTGAGATATCTGATGAAGAGTTATTTAAAGATCCTCCGCCAAAAGAAGATTGTGATATCTGCTTTATACCAATGCCATCTTGGACTAAAGCAGTGTATCAATCATGTTGTGGAAAGACACTTTGCAGTGGATGCATGAAAACAGCAGAGAATGAGATGAAAAAGGGAACTATAAAACCGTGTTGTCCCTTCTGCAGAGTCACGCTACTCGTTTTGATGATATTGTGTATTGGAAAGGTAGATGTGTATCTGATAAAGAAGCGGTCTCCTCCGCCATTAAACAAGTTGAGGTAGCAGAAAAGGAAGATCAAAATCAACGTGTATTTATTGCGCAAAGTTTACAGTTAGAAATTGTAACCACCCTCTAGATAGAGAGTTGACAAACACATCCCACAACCTCTGAGCCTCAAGATACCCACAACCCCTTGATGCATCTACCTTCCTTCACGTAGGTATTGGAAGCCACTAATGACTGGGACGACTCCGTCCGTCCTGTATTGATCGTAGTTTGCATTATGGATAGTTTCTAATGCTCCTGCTGATAAAGCGCTCCTTGAGCGATTCCCCGCAGGTGTACAATAGTGTTCATCCAGCACGAATCTAAATGGTGCCGGAAGAATATCTGGATTGCAGTAGATTCCCTCGGATGGATCAGATGGAAGCCTCCTCCTCGCGATATATTCTAATCCTAATTCACTTCTCGTATACCACTTATTTGTAGTATTTCCATCACGTTTCATCAGCAATCTCCCAGACCATTGTATTGTCGTTCTGATTCCTTGATCATTATTACTCACCACATTTGAAAATGTCATTTTGCTCTTTCTCCCTTCACATGATGCTTGATTATAAGCGCTGGCTGATGCACTCATCACACTAAGACATAGATGTGTATTTCCAAGCACTGCCAATGTTTCATCACGTGTAGGAGCAGCAATATGGACAGTGTCTGCTCTCATAATGATAACTTCGTTCCTCTCCGTTCTCCCTTCATTAATAGGGACTTGGGGTGCATTCCAATCAATGTTGAGACTATTATCCCAAAGACCCAATTGTTGAAATGTTTGAATACGAATATTGTATGTGTTGGGATTCCCGGCATACCTTGGAAAAGCCCTTAGCTTCTCCATTGTCAACCATATCCATAATGCTCGAGGGAAAGCTGTGTTGTATTTAGCAAGAGCTACAGAACGACCAGGTCCTTTTCCGCGGAGATACTTAGTCAATTTCTTGTTAGTGATGCCTCCAAAGATTTGACGATATGTGCGAAAAACTTCCATCTTGCTATCCCAGGATTCTTGTAGCTCATTTGCATTTTGATGGAGATTTGCTCCATGTGCCTGCCATGGGGATCCGACGGCTTGAAGAAGCTGATTGATTCTTCTAATCTCAGGCGGCTCACTAGCAATATCAGGAGAACTCATGGCTTGGATGAATTGATGAATAGTCTTGAGTTTGGATGCCTCTGCAACAATGAGATTGGCATTCAATACCGAAGGTGGAACCTGATTCCGATAAGATCCCAATGTACTAAGACCTCGAATGACTTCTCCAGAATGTTGTTGCAGTACTTTAATCGTACTGAACTGTAGTACTTCAGTCTTCTTGTTCTTCTTAACAATACGTCCTCCTGGCCATTGAAGTTCTCCCTCCTCCTCGCTTCCATCCTCGACAGAGACTCTAGCAATACCATCCACATGACGGCCTGGGCCATTCATAAACTCCAGTACCGCCTTTTCATCATGTAAGTTGGCATACCCAACGACATCATCGCGACTATCTTTGACGGCAAATAATGGAGCCGAATCCTCGCCCAAGTAAACCAAAGTGACTTTACCCGTTGTAGACTTGGCACAAATCAAAGCAATCTCAAGACTTCCCACCTCGACAAGACTATCATTTTCATCCATCTCATCATCCTCACTCTCGTCTTCAATCAAGGCTGGTTCAAAGACAGTGTTATTTCGGAGGGTTGGAGAGCCTTCGAGCGTGGGAGTGACCATCTGTAACACTCCTACACGAATCATATCAGTCCTTGTTTGACGAGTGGCTTCGACGTTGTCCTGAGAGAGGTCGACGTACCAATCATCAATCGATGTACCAGGGATGCGTCCGTAGCAGAGGTTGTAAAAAGGGCGATTGTCGATTAAAGCATTCATACGCTTGCTGCCAGGGAAAAGGATGAGTGGGCTACACATCTTCTTGATGAATAATTCTTTCTGCTCTTGAGTTGGTGTGGTACCTAGGTCCCATGTCAGATGACGCATTATATCGGTGGCGTGATTCAACTCTATCTTGTTGGGGTTGTATTGGTTGCCTGTTTGCGAACCGCGTGTATGCAATACATGTGTAAGTGGAGATGTTCAAATTAAACAAGTGAGTGCGAACAAACTTGATAACAAACTTGACTTACAGTTCATAAAGTCATCCATACTGCTTCCGGTATTGGTGAGATATTCTTCCAATAAAGAAAGATAAGCACGAATCATATCCCAACTCCAGCCTGTAAGACGAAGCACTCTTTGGGTGTAAGTCTCGCTATTTGCATTGGATTCATCCTCGGATTCATCTTCTACCTCATCATCACCAGTATACGATTCGTCGTCGTCGTCGTCCTCCTCATCGTTATCATCATTGGCAACACTTTCATATGAAGAATCGTGTTTCTTGATGATTGTTTCCAACCGTTTCAGCAAATTTACAATACGATGAAACATATGATACACTGGGTCTAAATGCTGAGCAGAATAGTTTCCTTGACATGATGTCAACGTGTTTTGTTCTGTAATCCAACCTCCCTCCGGTGTCATCCTCAAAATATCCGACTCCTCAAGTGTACCTGAGATAGGATAAAGATCTCCCATGTATTCAATCCCTTCTTCTACTCGGGATCGCATAAATAGCAACATCATCTCCATGAACGGTGGGGCGTCGGGCCGGAGAGTAGCCTCCATATACCGTATATGATCCATCTTTTGGTCAGTTACATCCAGAAGTTGGAGAAGAGGATCATTTGCAACCTAAAGAGAGAGAGTGAGAGAGTGGAGAGTAAGTTACACATATATTGGGATCATTCATAATACAGTGAGCGACAAGTGATACACAATACTCACCACTTGACGTGCAGCGGCAGCTTCAGCTTCTACTTGTGTCTTCTGAGTCTCGAGTTCTGTGATTCTCAACTTCATATCATCATTCTTCTTCAACTCATCTTTCAACTCTGCCTTGACTTGATTAGCATCTGTCTTGAATCGATTGGCTTCGGCCTCGGCACGTTTGACATCACGTTCGGCATCTCGTAATTGTCCCAACGCGGCAGCACTACTAGCCTCGGCCCGATTCTAAAAAGAGAGAAGAGAAATAGATGATGTGATTAATTATACTATTAAAGGTGCAAGCATAACATGGGTGCACTTGGGTACACTTACTGCTCTTTCCTGCTCTGCAACTAATTGAGTCTGTAATCTCTGCACCTGAGGTTGCTCTTCTGAAGAAGGTTTTGTTACCTTCTTAGCTACTTGTTCGTTATGTTCGTCATCAGCCTCCCGCTTTCGAGACGGTTCTGCCAGTGCCATTTGTACATCCCCGTCTGCATCCTCACCACCTGTAATAATTTCATATCACGGAATATGAGATGTATGAGGATAAATACACAAACAAGGCATAACAGATATAATAGTAACTTACCTGATCTATCCGTAAACTCCTTCTGTGGTTTACTACTCACGGCACCGCCACTTACATGTGCACCTCGGGAAGCTTTTACACGCCTCTTGATCTTGCAAAACGCCGCAGCAAGGTCTGGACATAAACTCATGCAAAGACCGCCCTCAATTAACTTGTCTACAATCTTCTGGGCTGCACCATTGGTATCATTGGCATCAATACTGCGAATTAATTCCTGGAATTTACTATGGATAGCAGAATCCTCGGCACTAAGACCACTATTAATAAGTATATCTTGACATTTACTGATAATACGATTCGGTGCTGTAATGACAGGAACATCGTCACCATCATCTTCTTGTTGAATGTCTAAACGTCCTATAACGTTTTGATCAAACACATCTTCCGCATTCTCGTCAACAGCAGCAGATGCTGTGGTATTATCTACAATCCCACGATCATCTGTTCGAATTAATTTCAGATTGAAACCGTCAATTGATACCGTTCTGATTTGAGTCGAGTAGAATACATCTGCAAGTGCCGCAGAAGGGGGGTTAATACCGATATCAACAACCTTGATACCGAACTGAGGAAATACATTATCAAGTTCATCTTGGGGATACGAAAATTCCTTTGCATTATCAAGCAGGCTTATTTCTACTTCGTGCTCTGTTAATGGACAAACTAATCCATACGTATTAGAAACTTGAAATGATGTACTACTGGTAACCCACGGTAGACACTAAAATGAATTTATAATAAATATTAGAAGTGAAGACCGAATAGTACGACATGCCATATAAGTTGCAAACTTACCTTGAATATTAAATAATGGCTGCTCGAATTTTTTATGAAGATGGTACATTTTGTTGACACATCATTGCCGCTAATGCATATAAAACCTCCGTCTCCGGCGGCTTTTAATTCTTCTATTACATCTTCGGATAATAGTGAATGGTCACTGATGCCACAAACAACAACCAATGATCTTAAAACAGAAATATCCTCAACCAATGATGGTGATGAATCAATCGTTTGATGTTGCGTCGGCATAATTCGTCGCCGAGCCACAACCACTGGAAAACGTTGTATTAATGGACAATATTTTTAATATCGTCTTTCATGATGACGTATTGGTAGGAAGATAGTTCTATTATATTATATTACTGCATGGCAACGGGTTGGGTGATTTTAGTTTTTAAAAAGGTGCATGTGAAGGTATCCTTTGGTATCCTTCCCTCGCATGATACTAGTAGGATACGATAATGTAAAATGAAGAGTTAGTACAAAGAGCAATGATGGAGTGAGAAGAATTAAGAAAAGGATGGAGCTGAACGATGCCAATGCATTTCACATGCTTGGAGAGACATATGCTTATGGTAACCTGGGCCTTCCGCAGGATAGCACAAAAGCGTTTGAATTGTTACTTCGGGCAGCTGATCTTGGGTCTAGTAAGGCGCATTGTTCTCTAGCCAATACATATGAAGATGGTAGTGGAGTTAAGAAGGATAAGAGAAAAGCTATAATTCACTACAAGCTTGCAGCAATTGGTGGTCATGAAGTAGCAAGGCAAAATCTTGGCATCCTAGAAGAAAGGAATGGGAATATGGATCGAGCGATGAAACACTATATGATTGCAGCAAGGTGTGGATATGATAATGCTTTGGAGGCAGTTGGAGATGGATATAAAAATGGCTTTGTGACTAAAGATGAATATGCAAGTACATTACGTGCTCACAAACAATCTACAGAGGAAATGAAAAATGAGCAGAGAGAGATATCAGTTATAATAAGCGGATCTCATGAGAGATATCAGTTATAATAGGCGGATAAGTATTAACAATCTTTATCATTATAACTGCAATGCCCCACCTAGCTTTGAATTCACGAATAAGCACCGTTCCCAAATCTCTTTTAGCAGAGCTTTTCTTCTGGGTGTTAAACTAGCTGCATTCTCGCTCTTGCACATTGCAGATATCTTTGATAGTGTTGTGCATGCTTCATTCTTCAGATCTATATTCTTTGGACTTATGGTAGAAAGAGTTTTGAGCATATGAAACATTTCCGTTTTACAAATGCTGGTTATATCTTGACCATTCTCTTCTCGAAGAACACTCACGGGTACACCCACCGGGCCAACCACTAATGTAAATGATTCGAGCAATACATTTGTTGATGCCACAACAAGATCTTTGGCAATTGACTCGTCCAAGTGATAATGTGCAATGGCGATTTGTAGACCAGCACTTGCGGCATTAAGCCGTTCTGTTGCTGATAATAGCGACTTGTCAGACAGAAGAGCGGTGATAATTGGTCCATCTGAAAGACAATCAGGAATGAATTCAACAATCCAGTCTATACATTTCTCTGGAAGACCTTGTCTTATCAAAACGGTCATAACACCTCGTCTCTTCAGTATTATACTTTGGACAATACTAACGCATAAAGAACAATATCTTGCTCGAGGTATCACCTCATTTTCACATTTACCAAATGTAAATCCACATTGACAAGCAAAGACTATACATCTCACAATTATTGCGTCTCTGGATGTCAGGTAGTCCTGTGCAACAATTTGAGAGGAAGACTTCTCCATTGCAATGCATTCGTTGGCAAGCATCAAACTGTCAAGTATCTTAAGAAGGATACGTCGTGTACCTCTAAGCTTCCATATTGCCGCTCGAGCTTTCAATAATGGTAACGGATCTTTGCACAGTGATACATAGCTATAATACTTTGATCGAGAGTTGTCATCAACAAAAAGCATTTCTGTAACTGCTGCAGTATCGACTTCCAAACGAGGGTATACTTGACGTGAATAGAGAAACATTCTCTCAGCTCGAAGACCAGATGGATCAACTGCATCTCCATTGAGACAATCACGAATTGCTTCGCCAACCATTGTTGGCGTTATAGCATGCTTGCCACCTACCAATCCATCGTCGTCATCACTCTCTTCTTGTTGTGTGACTTTGATAATATCTGGACAGTGCACAGAACACAAATCTTTCAGAGCTGTGTGTAAGTCCTTATAAATATTATCTTTTCGAGAAGACAAATCCAATAAATCAAGTGTCTCCTTCAATGGAAGTGACCTCGGGTTAACAACAAATGGAGAATCAGGCTGGTGCTTTAAGAATTCTAGTGCATAGACGAGCTGAAGAATGAACTGAGAGAACACATGACTTGTGGATTCTTGAATTCCATTCATTACTTCTTTCCAAGGCAGGGCTTGAGCTAACCGTTCGAGAGATAGTGGTAGCACTAAAGGTATGTGTGGCTCGGGTCTTCTTACCAACATTGAAACACTTTCCTTTATAAGAGTAACTGCACTTGAGATCTTAATAATCTTTGCACATGTATCTTGATCTGACAGTATACTCTTCGCCAAGTCGTCTAGTTCATTTGTAGTCTGAATGGCACTTCGACGCATTGCCTCAGCTGCTACAATCGGGTCATGGGCTAGTGATGTCATGGTCATGCCCCTTGAGTGCATAGTCTTCAATTGGTCTGATTCAATTTCGGATGATAGCCACTGACATACTGATGTGATTTGTGGTATATCTTCTTCCTTCTGGTACTCATTCGAGTCACTATTCGACATAATGGTTCCAAGTACTACACTCAAGAGACTCTTAGCATCAACATCAATAAGAAACCCCGATAAACGAGAAGAGAATATGACACTCTCTATCGACTCGGGATGAAGTAAATGGCTCGAAAAGCATTCCAAACAGGCTTTCACTGCAGGTACACTAATGACAGAAGCGCCGCCCGAGTCTCCAATGGGTGGGTATCTACAACAAGTCACAACTGCTGCACACATTGCATTCTTGTATGGGTCGTCATTTGGGTATTTTGCTGGTAAATCAGTGTCACTACAATGTAGTGGTGCCATTAAACGGATTGCATTCATACTATCTTCGACAAGCTTTGACCCCGATCCATCAGAGCTACCAGAGCCGACACCAATAAAATACACAAGTAATGTATATGATTTGGTAAGAAGAGATATCTCGTCCAAATTAATGTCGTCGGCTTTATAAGATATGATCATGCGCTGAGAAATGAACCGTCTAGCATTTTCTGCTAACTCTTTATCCCCGGCAAGTTCTTTATAGAGCCGAGATGTATCAGTTTCGCCCGATGAAACAAGTTTATCAGTAAGAAATGAAGCCGCATCAATAGATTCACGTTTAATCAAAAGGGACAATACTAATCCATCCATGACATTTGCTTTCTTAAGTATACGGATGACATGCATAGCCACGGTAGGTGAAAGTGATGCTAAACATTCAACCGCTTCGACTGCAGTTCGAATAATATCCTTAACTTGAGATGACTTGCCTGTATGTTCTACTTCTTCAATGTGATTAATGGCTGTATTCGACGACATGACTTCAAACTTATCAGCTTGTTGGTATGCTGCAATACATCCATGAAGAAGACCTTGTGTAGCAGCGGGACAGTTTGCAGCCATAGCCTTAATGAGTATGGGTGCTTGAGGTACTGCAGCTCGACAAAGTGCATTCTATATCATTGAAGAGTGGAGGTTTATGTTAGTGTAATATGTTTGAGTAGATGAGACAGATTACATAATAATGAACTTACCGCAACTTGTTCATGTTGCAAAATACTAGCATTCTGCATCAATGTTGGTATAACTATAGATAAATTTGACCAACCTCCACCAAGAGAAGATGATACATAGTCTGATTCTGAGAATAATGAATCTGATTTCAAAGATAATCCCGGAGTAACAAATCCAGTCTCTTGATAGAAGGGATTAGATAATAGTTGTCGACTTTCATCAGCAACACCATCCTCAGTGCTATTTCCAATCTGTTTAGTGGGAAGCGATGATTTAACCAAACTTATTAGCTCATGTAGAACTTTACACATTGCTGTATTGTAAGTATCAGTGGCTGATGAAACAGGTAACTCCTCATTCTGGGGTTTCATTCTGTCATCTTGTATCATATCCATATTATCATCGTCATCTTCTTCAATTACTCTTGTTTTATTCAACTTTTGTCTCTTTTCATTACCACCATTGTTGTCCGCTGGCTGTTTTCTCTTGGAATGTTTAATATAGATAGGATCAGTTAATCTTGACAACGCAATATTAAGACTATCAATATTCCACTTATCTTCACTTTTTGTCAAGGGCGTTAGACCCTCAAATGCTAGTTTGCATACCGAAGGTGCAATGGATGATACTAATACTTCAATATTCTCGGCATCGGGATACGAGGCTGCTATATTCTCGAGTAATGGTACTATTACATTAGGATTGGGGGATTGTGTTGTTGAAGATAACGCATCGGATGTCTCATTATTTTGTACCGTATTAGCTAGCGGTTGTGCCACTGATAGTAGCCTCAATAAAAGAGGTAGTCGTATACCTAATTCATCATTACTATCTCTCCCTTTATCATCTGTTGCTGATGCTGTATATTTAGTTAAGGCAGCTTCAACATCACCCTTTGATAAAAGATCATGGAAGGTTGGGGTATCTTTTGTTTCATTCATTCTGCTGAGCATTCGGTGGTATCAAATTAATGATATAATAGATATCAAATTACCTTGTAGAAGCCGTAGATTAAGATTACAGGCATAGGATAGAGATAGTAGGGCCTAGTAGTAGAAGTGCGGTCGGGATGGAGTTGTGAATAACATCTCGACGGTTGTTTTTTTATTCCCTGATCGATCTCATCCTCCTTTACGTTGCCGCTGCATAATATCATCTCTCATTTAAAGGACACAAGGATGGAGGATAGCGCTAGTATTGATACTTCAGTTCCTGTTGGTGAATATATTCCGCCGTCATCGGCCGAGAGGCTAAACAACGGGATACCACGAGATAAAGAAAGAGATGATAATGTTGTCGGTGATGAAGTACTTCTGCCATGCAACTACAAGAAGAACAAGATGCATCAAGGATATGTACGTATTATTGATGCAAAAGGAAAGTCATTCCCTTGTGGTTTCTCTCGACAAGTAGGATATATAATGGAGGATATACCTATTGTTGGCGAGAAAAGAAGCAGATCAATAGAAGAAACACAAGATATGAATACAAGTTGCAATACAAGTACATTTACAATAAGCGATACAACACCGACAAATACAAAGCAACAAAAGAGGACTATAACAGAAGAGCGTATACATCCAGAGGACGCTTTATTTCTACACCTACGTGGACTTTTGAGGATTGAATCATCAAATATATCCATCAGTAATGCGAAAGAAGTAGAATCAAAAGAAGAAAGTAGTTGTGGTTCGACAAAAGTATTATCTACACAATATTTATTTGAAAAGATGTTACCAGAATGCAATATATCGTTAGCGTCATATTTGGCGTATGCACATTTGAGACAACAAGGTTATATACTGATCAGATATTCAGATGAGAGAATTAAATTGCTTTGTGCACTGGATAGTAGTAATAAGAAGCAGCAGCTGCAGTCAAATGACTCAACAAGGCTAGATGATACAACAATACAAGATGATGTGAAAGATATCAAAGAGGTAAACTCTAATGAGATATCAAACTATGAGAGTATACCAAAAGAGGAAGATGACAAGATGGAGATCGGCGCCGATATATCCATGACATCATCAAGCAGGGAACGATATCTATCACGTCCACTACGCTCAAGGCTTAGTGATGATATAGCAAATGCGCCACCACCTTGTGTTGTATCTCTAAGTACAGATGAGGATAGTACTAGTGCTCAGAGATGTGGGAAGATACCAAACGAGATACGATTAGCATATTATGCATACAAACCAAATTCTCAGTTTCGAAGGTCTAATCCGGGCTTGCCAGACTTTGGAGTAGCTATAATGCCTTTTCATTCAGATGAAAGTACACATGAACCAACATTTGATGCCTTGGCTTCTCTTGTATCAATTTGTGAAAGTAGCGATGAAAAAGAAGAAGAGGATACCGATAGCAATAGACGAAGTTTTCCATTGCGAGTGGTTACAGTGGCAGATGGAGGAGCATGCATGGCCTTTGGTATAACACATGGAGAGGTACCAAGCATATTATAACCTAAATGACGCCTCTAATTAACAATTAACGGCTGTACAGTGGAGGATACCTGTATCCACTCAAAAGCTACATGTGGAACCTTGTTTTTTTTCCATTTTTAGACTTTGTTTTGTTGTGTTGTGAACTGACGATTGACGATGGTGAGGCTATCAATACCGACGCGGTGCTGTTCCATATGGAGCATAATCCTAGTTACATTATCAATAATATCATATGCATCAGCGGCAGCAACAACATTAGTTGATGCCTCAGGATCACTCACAAAATCACCCCTCCCATCATCTCAAGATGGATTAGTGGCACTCCTCTCATCACCAGGAACGCCATCACTCTTCCCCTCCACGAATACAGTTAATGTAGAGAATAATATAATTAGCGCACCAGGTGCATCATTGGAAGAATCACCGGGATTATTAGCTCGTGGTATCGGCGCTGCGGCTGCTGGATCAATTGCTGGCGCTGTGGTAATGACAGGTGTAACATTGGCAGATGTGGAAGGTGGATTAGATGGGACACGTCATGGACGGACATTGGCAGAATTATTTGCTAGTGTATTAAGAATGGGTAAGAAGAAGTCACCTACCACATTATTAATTGCTGTTCAATCTACTACGGGTGGAAAATTAAACTCAGAAGAGATTGAAGAATGTGTGGAGGAGATATTTGATAGTGTTGCAGAGATGATTGGTGTGGATGATGAAATTGGTGAATACTTCTCTATTCAATCAACATTAGTTGTTACTGTGGAGGATATGACCAAGGTTATGTCATCAGCCCAATCTGCTGCAAAGAGCTCATCAACTAAAAGTTTACCCACCGCCTTCTCGGACATGTATAAACAAATTTCAAAGGCATCAGAGGATGCCGACCCTACCCCTGTTGCAGAGGCTGTTTTGGCATGTACGGATGCCTACTCTCGTGCGATACGTACTAGTCGGGCTAAAATGGCATCATGGAATCATCGTGTTAGTCGTAACCTCATGGTACCCAAATATGGAACTCAAGC
>Ga0075437_11102_pt1 | contig 18338 bp, 12 predicted proteins | sample MintriMetagenome_FD_74266 | JGI IMG/M metagenome (GOLD analysis project Ga0075437, IMG submission 74266) | Marine eukaryotic communities from Monterey Bay, USA to study complex ecological interactions - Minidiscus trioculatus and... | ecosystem: Environmental > Aquatic > Marine > Unclassified...
TTCAAATCCTTGAGCAACTCATCAATTTCATTCACTTGATTGTGTGCCATCGTGTTCGTATTGTTGTGTTGCCTGTGTAGTTGTGTTGTGTCAGGTAGAGAAGACTGAGAAGATGATTCTTTTGCTCTCCTAGTCTCAACTATGTAAGTGAAAGTACATACCTACGTTAAAAAAGACTCATTATCAACTCGCCTCTCTACAGCGCCTCAATCAAATATATTGAATGATGAATGAAGAACAACACAACAAAGACGCAGCTATACTGCAAGAGCTAAGAGACATACCCAACAGGCATTCTCCATATTATAATGATAATAGTAGTAACAACAATCATCTTTCTTGTAATCGTTCGGCTACGACTAGTGAGAAGGAAAATTCTGTTGAATGCTGTGCTCAAGATGTCGACAAGACATCATCATTGGATACAACAGACGATAAAGATGACAATACGAATACCTTCTTGACACAAACACACGAGAATCGAGATCTAAATCAATACTGGTACTCCAAGAAGACAATCGATACTCTTTGCAATGCAATACGAGAAGGCTTGACACTTGTAGACGGTGGTAGTCGTGTTGCATTCCTATCAACTCCATCACTCTTCTTCTCCTTATCACCAAAAGAAAGGCAACAATGTGTACTGTTTGATGTAAGTTCTTGTTGATTGATGCATTTCATTTGCCGAAGCTACTCGCACATAACGACTACCTTCTTCTATTCACTCTTTCATACATATCATCATGAAACACTAAACCCTCTGAGTTTGACAAATCGTGGGAGACTTGCTCCGAATATCAGTTCTATGACTACAATGATCCAACAAACATCAAAGAGAAATACCATGGTGTGTTTGACTTGATTGTTATAGACCCACCTTTCATTACCAAGTCTGTTTGGGAACAATATGCAACCACGACAAAGCTTTTGATGAAGAAAAAAGCTGAACATCATAGTACGGCAACAGCATCTCATGTTATTGCAACAACTGTGGATGAGAATAAAGAGTTAATGGCAGACTTGTTTGGTTGTAAACCAGTCTCGTTTCGACCTTCCATACCACATTTGGTTTATCAATACTCAGTATACATAAACTTTACATCAAATGTGTTGGCAAAGGATAACCCCGAGCTTGAAGAATAGTCGAGTATGGCTCTTGTACAAACAAATATCACACACTGTAGACACAAATAAAGAGATCCTGTAATTGACTGTTAGAATCTTATAAATATGATCAATCAATCAATCGTCAATGATCACTCTGGGCTCCAGGAACGACACAAAAGACACTGGCTGCTGTACGACTCTTAACCTAAATCGTTCCTTACATCCCATTGATTCACCAGAGTGCTGAAAAGGGAAACCTCTCTTTATCGGCTCTTTGTCATTTGCAACCGCAGTGTCATCTTTAGAATCTTCAATCCTTCTTCTAAGCCTCAGCCAATTCAACAATCTTCTTCTCTTCTTGCCTTTTCTCTTCTCAGACTTTCTTTTGACGTACTCATCATATCGAGCGCTTCGTACTTCCACCTCGAAGTCTTTCCCTATAAAGTCTAAACAACCAAAAGCATTTGTCTTTTCTCTATAGCTTCCCTCGAATATAGCTGGTATGTTCACAAACCCAGTTAGAGGGGATATTCTTCCGACCCGTAGTTGTAACTTGTCCGGCATCAAACGTGCATATGGAAATAGACGCATACCACCTCCATAGTAGGGAGTGGTTGCCGCCGCAATGATGCCTGTTGTTCCAGAGTATATCATATGTTGTTGTTGTTGAGTCGTTGATGATGCTGTTGTAGACTTATCACTTGTTGCCACCGCCAATTCCGAGAAGTCACCTCTTCTATGATCTACCCATAATGTATCTTTATCAGTTGTAGTAACATCAACATGAATCTTATGCGTCCCATACCTCAAAGCCTGTGGTAGTGTCTTCGTTATCAAAGCAACAACATAACCAGCCACTGATGACAGAGCGTCTTTGACAAACCAAGGTAGAGCATGTGGACCGTATTTGTTTGAAGTAGCCCAAGCTTTGATCATTTTCAAATCGTGTTACTTAGCGTGTAATAGTAAAGAACGCATACTATTGATATACACGACAACGACACTTACCTTTAATCATTTTGAAATCGTTGAGCATTAAAGAGTCAAAACCCGCACCCTGTAATGAGAGCATATCATGTGAGCATATCATGTGAGCATATTACATGATTGCGATAATATCAGTTTGCCCTGAGACGCCGTTTTGTACTTACCGCAAAGAAGCATAAATCGCCCTTCATGTCATCTTCTATTGCATTATCATCTTCGTCATCATTATCACGGGGGTGTGTAACCTCCATAAGGGGCATTTGAACTATACTGCATGTACCTGATAAAGTTTCTGTAAGATCAACTTCTTTCTGTGATTGGCTACTTCTTTCAGCCTCTTGTACAGTATCCCCAACAGTCTTTAGTTTTTGCATTGTAAGACGTGCTCGTTCTACCTTACCATGACGTTTCATCCATGACATGAAGTTTATTCTTGATAATAGAGACTTCTTTTTCTTTGTATCAGCTTGATCACTGTTGTCATCTTTATTCCCAGCTTTACACCCAATTACATATCCTAAACCATTTCCTGTTCCCATCTATTGAAGAAGAGCAAAGTAAGATCAAGTGCATCAAGAGATAAACAAAGGATAGAATGATATTATTATTCAACTCACTGGTATATAACCAACTAATGGAATCATTTGCAATGCATCTTCCACAGACATAATTGTACTTTTATCTGTAGTAGTATTATCCATTTCCCTGTGAAATAATAATATCTCATCAACCATTGTGTTAATCCAACCACTTAAAGTACCTGTAGGAGAAGGCGGAGGTAATGTTATATAGCTTAGATGTAGGCGATGCTAACAAATAAGTACAGGATTATCAACTTACCATCTCCGCCTACCGGGATAACCAAGGAATATTTCTTTGTAGTATCATTATTACAACATCCGCGGACAACAGTTTTTGCAGCAAGCTTGGCCTCATCTGCTGTCTTTGTTACAAATACATTCTCCTCACCAACAATATTTGTTGCTATTGATATTAATTGAGGTGTTACTGATCTAGCATTCATGTTTAGTATTATTGCCGTCGATCCTGTGGATTCTTCTATCTTCTGCTGATTAATTGCATCCTTATCATCATTGGATAATACTGTTGTTGTCATTGATAGAACAATACTAGATCTACCATGTATCTGTTGACACTCGGATATATGACTACATCCTGCTACATATTTATTAGTGGATTGCAGTAGCGGAGGGTAAAAGATATTATTTGGGCTCGTCGGAGAGCTAAATCCAGTCACCGCCGATACTGCCAGTGCTAACTGTACTATAGAGAGCTTCATCCTGCTACCACCCGGAAAACTTTTTAAAGCGGTAGTATTAGATTTTGAAGTAATACGGACAAAGGACAAAGAGGATCTCACCCGGAGGTGTAGTGTTTATTGCCAGTTGTATTGAGTGGAGCCAAAGATTTTGATCACTTAAAAAAAGATACGGTATCTTTTGCACCAGTAAGTTGGCCCGGCGGGCAAGAAGCCCTTCAAACACCTTGAAAAATTGCTTTCGGCCGGCGGTGTTCACCACCATACTCCGCATAAATCCACGATATCCTAGGTAGCCGCAAATATTACGGCATAATTAATATAGGAGAATAAAATAGTATTAAATAATGGCAGGGGTACCTATAGCCTTTAGCGAGGTGCTCAATGTAAGTATTAAAGGCCCCGGAATTAATTTATTGTTGGTGTGAATAACGGATACTAAAATTTTGGTGCAGTTGGGCTGGTTGAGGATTTATTGGAGTGTTTGGACTAATACCAATTATCGGGGTATTGTTCAATAGTAATTCTAGGTGTAGTGGTGGCTGTTATTTATATTGTGTATGTTTTTGTTATTATTAGTGGCAGAGCGGCTAATTATTTTTATTGGGGTATATGAACTGGTATGTGGTGCGAAATATGACTTGGTGGATATTAATACCACCACCTACCAATAAACAAACCAAAGGCTTAACAACACGGAGCTCAAGTAATCATCACAAAATCAAACATTATGGGGATTAATTAACGGCCCTTGAATTATACGCCTACGTGGCTTATCAGCCCTTGCGAAATTATCAATTACTGCATTAAAGCATGACCACATAACTGTAAAAAGTTGCCATTGCTGCTGCCTAACAAATTAACGGCGGGGAACTAATATACTAAAATCGATAACACGAGAATGTAGATAGGGGGCTGAGAGGTTTTAACGCAAACCCCGAGTACGAAGCCCACAGAACATAGGATATGTTCATAAAATATCATTATGTCTGGCATTGCAAAAGATATATACGCACATTATAAAAATACATTTATGGTTTTAAGAAATATTTTGAGGCATTTGAAGTGTATCAGTACAGTTCACTGGCTCCACTTTGAGCATATTTACAGTTGGACAAGCAAGAAAAATTGGGCAAATTTAATGCCTACAAAATTACACGTATTACGATTGGCATTATTATTACTTGAATCTATGGAGGGGTTGTATTTTATTTACGGGAGATTCTTTGCAAGGCGAATTGATGCCCTTTTTGTCTTTGTATTTGTTGGCGTTTGTTGTTACTCTATTTTTGTTTGGGTACTCGATTCTTTACATATTACTCACAACTGTATTATAATCCTCTTCTCTAATTACTTTTCAGCTCCAACAACTGGGAGTGCCAGAAGCAAGCATCAAACATGGACTCACCACTATGGAATCTGATAAGTGGATTGTCTCCGTTGAACCAACTCAAGTATCCCTCGTCGATCTTCAAAATCAGGCACAGGTTACTCGTCGTCCCATCAAGGCCGAGGCTGCGGTGATGAACCCATCTTCCAATATTTTGGCATTACGTAGTGGTAAAATGATTCAAATGTTCAACCTCGACACTAAAAGCAAGTTGAAGAGTCATGATATGGACAGTCCCATCGTCTTTTGGAAGTGGACGGGGGCAAATAATCTTGCCTTGGTAACCGCTACATCTGTCTTTCACTGGAGTGCTGATGGACAAAGTGGTCCTGTGAAAATGTTTGACCGTCATCCAACTATTGGTGCCAATACCCAAATCATCAATTATCAAGTATCGCCCGATTCAAAGTGGTGTCTTCTTGGTGGTATTTCTGCCGCTCAGGGTGGCGGAGTTAATGGTAACATGCAGCTTTACAGTGTCGATAAGAAGGTATCTCAACCTCTTCAGGGACATGCTGGTGCATTCGCCACAATCAAGTTACCAGGGCGTGAAGATCCAGCTCAACTTTTAGTCTTCCACGAAAAGAAGACGGAAGATCCATCTCATAAACTATTCGTTATGGAAGTTGGACGTGATCCCTCGAAGGGTACACCTCATCGATTACCACCAACAGTTATTCCAGTTCCAGCTGAGGCTGCTCAGGATTTCCCCGTTAGTATGGTTGTGGATGCCAAGGATGATATTGCATTCCTATTATCCAAAATGGGATTTGTTTACATGTTTGATATTCATTCGGGTAAGACCATGTTCCGAACGAGGATAACACAGGAGACGGTATTTGTTACTTGTCCACAGGAATCGACTGGAGCAGTGTTTGGTATTACCGTTCGTACTGGACGTGTATTGCGCATTGGTTTGAATGGTCCGAATTTGGTGCCCTACATTGTCAACACCCTACGCGATACTGATTTGGCTATCAAGGTCGCTGGACGATTGGGTTTGCCTGGTGCTGAGCATTTGTATACCCAGGAGTTTGAACGATTGATTGGAGCTGGACAAGTCAAAGAGGCAGCAACTTTAGTCGCTGCTAGTGGATCAGCCTTGCGTACACCCCAGACAATTGCACGATTTCAACAAATTCCTGCCCAACCTGGTGCTCCTCAACCCGTCTTCCAGTACTTCTCGACATTGTTGGAGAGTGGAAAGCTTAATGAACAGGAGAGTATTGAATTGGCAAAGCCAGTATTGCAACAGGGACGCCCACAGCTTATGGAAAAGTGGCTCAAGGATGACAAACTACATTGCTCTGAAACTCTTGGAGATTTGATCATGCCCCATGATACTGCCATGGCGCTTAGTGTGTTCTTGAGGAGTGAGTGCCATGCCAAGGCTATTCAGTGCTTTGTCCAGCGTGGAGAGTATGAAAAGATTGTTCCCTATTCGACATCAGTTGGATACTCTATGGACTATTCTAGTATGTTGAGTCAATTATTGTTCAATAATCCTCAGGGTGCATTGGATTTGGCCAAGGGATTAGTCAGTGCTGAGGGAGGGCCTCTTATTGATATCCAGGCAACAGCAGAGGCATTCTTATCGAGTAACCGTGTCCAAGAAACTACCGCCTTCTTACTTGAGGCACTTAAGGACAATAAGGAGGAGCATGCCTACCTCCAAACAAAATTGCTTGAGATTAATCTAATTGGTGGTGCACCTCAGGTTGCAGATGCTATTATGCAGAACGGAATTTTGACACACTACGATCGTGCTCATGTTGGAAAGCTTTGTGAACGTGCTGGTATGTGGCAACGTGCTGCTGAGCATTACACTGATATCAATGACATTAAGCGTGTCTTCAAGAACAGCCATCAAATGAATCCCGAGTTTGTCGTAACCTACTTTGGCAAGTTAAACCGTGAACAAAGTATTGCTCTTCTTAAGGATATGATGTCTCGTGGCCCATCTAACATGCAAGTTTGTGTGGAGGTTGCCAAGAAGTATCACGATGAGCTTGGATCAGAAGAGCTTGTGAAGGTGTTTGAGAATGCCAAGGCTACAGAGGGTTTGTATTACTACCTTGGTGCTGTTGTCAATGTTTCGGAGGACCCCATTGTTCACTTCAAATACATTCAGAGTGCTTGTATGCTTGGGCAGTTTAAGGAGGCTGAGCGTGTGTGCCGTGATTCCAACATCTACAATCCCGAAGAGGTCAAGACATACCTTAAGAATGCCAAGCTACCTGATCCACGTCCACTTATTCACGTCTGCGATCGATACGACTTTGTCGATGAGCTTACTGAGTATTTGTACTTGAACAGTCTTCTTCAGTATGTTGAGGTTTATGTAACAAAGGTCTCACCAACCAAAACTCCACAGGTTGTTGGCAAGTTATTTGATCTTGGTGCAAATGAGGACTTCACAAAGCGTATCCTCATGGCCGTGGGAACTGCTTGTCCTGTTGAGGAAATGGTTGAAATCGCTGAGACTCGTAACCGTCTTCGTATGCTCCAGCCATGGCTTGAGGCACGTGTTGCTACCGGAAGTACCGAGCCAGGCACACACAACGCTCTTGGTAAGATTTACATTCAGTTGAATAAGGATCCAAAGGCTTTCTTGACGAACAACATGTTCTACGAACCCAAGGTTCTCGGTCCATTCTGCGAAAGTTTGGACCCTTCCTTGGCATTCGTAGCATACAAGAAGGGTGCTGGAGAATGTGATGATGAGCTTATTAAGATTAGTTTCACTCATGGATTATATCGTGATCTTGCGAGATACCTCGTTGAACGTCAGGACTTGGAGTTATGGGCTAAGGTCCTTACCAAGGAGGAGGCCACCGGTGAAGAAAGTGTAGAGGCTGCCGCTGAGAAGGAGACACAACGTAGACAGCTTATTGATCAGGTCGTAGAGTGGGCTCTTCCTGAGAGTGAGTCTGCTGATGAGGTTTCGTGTACAGTGAAGGCATTCATGGCGGCTGATCTTCCCGGGGAGCTCATTACTCTTCTTGAGCGCATCATTTTGCAAGGATCAGACTTTTCCGACAATAAGAATCTTCAGAACTTGCTCATCCTTACTGCCATTCGTGCTGATGCTACCCGTGTTGCTGGATACATTGATCAGTTGGACAACTTCGATGCTAAGGACATTGCTCTTATTTGTGTATCTGAAAGTCACATGCTTTACGAGGAGGCCTACAGCATTTACAACAAATTTGCCAAGCCTGAACACACTGCCGATAAGGAGGAGCAGGTTGAGATGCAGGTACTTGCTATTGGTGTACTAGTTGACTTTATGAAGGACCTTGACCGCGCCAAGGGATATGCCAATCAGACTGACGAGAAGCCAGTCTGGTCTAAACTTGGTACAGCTCAATTGGAGGAGAAGATGGCTGCCGAGGCTATTACCAGTTTCATTAATGCCGAGGATGCTAGTGAATATGTCAAGGTGTGCGCTGAGGCCAATGAGGCTGAGATTTACACCGAGCTCATTCCCTTCCTTCAAATGGCAAGAAAGAACCTTCAAGAGAACTTGTTGGATACCGAGCTTATTTATGCCTACGCTAAGATTAACAACTTGACTGATCTTGAGGTATTCGTCAGCGGACCAAATGTCGCCAACATTCAAAGCATTGGTGATCGCTGTTTCTCTGAGGGTCTATACCAGGCCTCCAAGATCCTCTTCAAGAGTATCAACAACAACTCCAAGCTTGCTCTATGTCACATTCATCTCGAGGAATATCGCGAGGCAGTTGCCGCAGCTACTCAGGCGAACAATGTATCTACTTGGAAGCAGGTTTGCTTTGCATGTCTCAAGGCTGAGGAATACCGTCTTGCCGCCACTTGTGGTCTTGAGGTTATCAAGTATCCCGATCACGTTGATGATGTTGTTACATACTACTCAGATCTTGGATACTTTGATCATCTTGTTTCACTCTTCGAGCAAGGACTTGGTTTGGAAGATGCTCACATTGGTATCTTCACTGAACTTGGTATTCTTTACACCAAGCATGTCCCAGAAAAGGTCATGGAGCATTGCAAGGTGTTCTTCAGCAAGCTCAACGTGTCCAAGCTTGTCCGTTCCTGCGAACGTGCTCGTTTGTGGTCACCTGCCGTTTACCTTTACATGCAGGATAAGCAGGCTGATAATGCAGTTAAGGTCATGACTGAACATGCCAGTGCATTCGACAATGATTTGTTCCTTGACTCCATCGTTAAGGTACGAAATGGTGAGATCATGTACAAGGCTGTGAACTTCTACCTCACTATGCACCCCTTGATCTTTACAAGATTAATGGAGGTTCTTGAAGAGTTAGTTGACCACTCACGAGTTGTCAACCAACTTCGTCGTAGTGGGGACTGGGCATTGCAAATTGGACAGGCTTACATGAAGTCTGTACAAAAAGCCAATCTCAGTGCAGTCAATGAAGCCCTTAACGAGCTCTACATTGAGGACGAGGATTACGAATCATTGAGAAAATCAATTGACAAGTTCCAGAACTTTAATATGATTGCCCTTGCATCAAAGCTTGCCACTCACGAGCTTTTGGAGTTCCGTCGTATATCAGCGTATGTTTATAGATGTAACAAGAAGTGGTCTCAATCTATTGAACTATCGAAGAATGACCGTATGTGGAAGGATTGCATTGATACTGCCAATGAGTCTGCTGATTCTGATACTATTGAAAGCCTATTACGATTCTTCTGCGAGACATCTGAGAAGGAATGTTTCTGTGCTGCACTATACACTTGTTTCACTCATGTGCGGCCCGATGTGGCGCTTGAACTTGGATGGCTCAATGGATATCAGCACTTTATTATGCCATTCCTCATTCAGAATATGCGTCAAACTTATGATCGTCTGAGTGTGCTAGAGGAAAGAACAAAGCCTCCCAAGGAAGAGGACAACCAAGATCAAATTGCAGGAACTTACAGTCAACTTGGAGGGTTCAACAATGGTATGTTAATGCTTGAGAATGGTGGAGGTATGGGAGGAATGATGCCTGGAGCAGGAATGATGCCGGGAATGCAGCCAGGCGTGGACATGAGTGGGTTTGCTCAACCAAACATGCCTAACGGTATGCCAAATGGTGGCCAAATGCCACCTCAGATGCAAATGAATGGAGGTATGCAAATGAATCCAGGTATGGGCATGTAATATTTTTGCCAGTAAATTACATGTTTATAAAGATTGGGGGTAATAGAATTTAGTGTTTGTACGTAAATAAATATAAGGGGATAGTCTTGAACACTTTGACAATCTTTTCCTCAACATATTTCTAATGCTTATATTGAAACTATCCAAATCTCTGCTTGTTGATATCGTACTCTCTCATAGAAAGCTCAATCTTAATATATATTTATATTGGGCAAATTCAATTTGAGAGTTTATACTTCAACACAGTTTCTCTTTTGATCTTTGATGTATATGTTATGTAATAACTTTATTCAACTTCATCCCAACAGGGAGTCTCTTTCAAATCCCATATAACTCCAGCTGTTGGACTTTGTTTCAGATCACTGCCTAGATTCTTTTTGTAGTAAGTTTGTGAAAGTAATCTTTGAGCTTCATCAGGATCAGATGTCGTTTTGGCCTTCATCGCTAATTTGAGATCTTTCCATTGTTCAGTACATGATTCTATGTTGGTAGGTTATGATAATAATATATTTGTTGCATCAGATGTGAGCAAAATATGGCTAAAAGTGAGCATAATATGGTATCATACTTTTTGTATGTTTCTGTTTCCTTCTACTCACCAAACTTTCCAAATCGATAGAGCGAATCCTTCTGATAGCCACTCCCTATACACCGTGTCCATTCATCCTATCAAACAAATAGCCACAATATCCATCCATCATGCATCATTTGTGGTTCATATTCATCAGTCATTATCATCAGGATAGGTTAAAATTGTGAGTTGGGATTATTTAGTTTTGTGGTAGAGAAGAGTAAACACTCCGACAAACTTACAACAAATAAAATGACATTAACAACGTCGTTTCCTTGCACCATCTCCTTTTAATACTGGCTGCCAGTATTGTGATGGCGCATAAAGAAGGATGGGGAGTGAAAGGTGATACTAGGTTGCTATAATTTGTCATGGGATAACTTGAGTAAGATACCGAGAGGTATCCTATCCAACTCGTCAGCCCGCCCGTCGCTCTCGACCATGTCCTTCCATCGCTTATGTATTGGATGTACAAATATAAGTAAGGAACGACTCTTCCATCATGGATAGACATTCTTATAATAAGTATGATTTATGTAAGTCAAACAACATAAACAGTGAGAGAACTCAATTCGAGCTCATCACATCCAAGAAGAAAGATCACAAGCTCGATATTTACAATCAACATATAACATACAGCTAGAAATCGTCCCAGCCATCACTCAGGTCACTCCCTCCCAACTTCTTTACAGCGGGTTTTTGCTTTTTAAGTTTCATACCAGATTGCTGCAGTTTCGGAGCTGCCTTTGATGTCAGAGACAGACCAGTCCTTTTTGGTACAGATAATCTGCCGCCTGCTGGTCGTGAAGGTTTTGAAGACTCAAAGGAAGCAAAAAAATCATCATCATCGTCATTCGTATTCTTTGTGGCAGTTCCAAAGTCATCATCACCCCATCCATCACCTGGTTTCGTAGGGCTTACCAAATCATCATCATCATCTGACCAACCTTCACTCGCATTAGCACCTCCTATGTGTGCATCACTCAGTGATAGAGATGAGAACTTTGGTGCTGCAGGACCAGGTTTTTGTGATGCAACAGTTGACCCCATGGGTAGACCACTGTTTGACATAGCTGACTTTGCAGTGGCACCAGCAGCACTACTACAAGTAGCAGATGTAGAGTTCTCGGTTGGTTGAGAAGAAGTAGTCATCCATGACGATAGACCTGTTAGATATCCACTTCCACTTGATGGTGCAGCCGCAGATTCAACCCCATTACCCTCAGCAGAACCCACCGTATTCATTCCACAGGTTGCAGCTGATATACGCTCGGCTTCATCCTTTGCCATACGTGACGACTCTTCTCGTAAACCCACAATCAATGCATCGACAACATTAAACGCCTCCAATCTCACATCATTTGCTCCATCTAATGTATGAGGAACGACGGCTGGTAATACCTTCTCGGCAACATCCTTCTGTGTGAAGTACTCTTTGCATGAAATAACAGCCCGCAAGGCTGATAGACGACAGGGTGTAAATGGATCCTTCATTGAGCGCATAAATGCAGGGAGGATCAACTTCTGTCGGGACATATCTGTCAAATTAGGTGCAATCTTCCCAATAAAGATTACAGTATTCGTTCGTATACTTGCTTCTGGATCCGATTGCAACCGTATCAAATACCTCACGAGCTTTTCCAAGTTTGCATGATTCAGTTTTGGTACTAAAACAATTGTTGATTTCAATGTCAATTCACGCAGAGGGCCACTAGAATCTGTAAATCCACTGCACATTGGCTCAAAGACTGCCGAATTAATGGCACTCTTTTCCAATTGTTTTTCCAATAGTGTAATCTTCTGAAGTACTGCACCTCGAACACCACGATCATTAATAGCGAAGAGAAGAGGCACCAATGGTGTGATATGACGTTGGAATAATTCAGGTGTTTTAGCAAGATAGGATTCAGCGATTTGGAACAACAAAGGTACTGTTGCTAGTGCTTCTCTTCGGTTAACATCTTGTGTCATGGCTGATTCATTGCCTGCAGTTGCTTTCAGCCCCATAACTAATAGTGGTAATATTTTGTGTATAGCTACATTTTCATTCAATACTCCCCGATTTAATACATCTGGTAATGATTGTAGAAACATAATCTTCTCTTCGACTGGTTTGGACATTACCTCATCCAAAAACATTTCTGCCTTGACATATGGATTATCAAATAATGGACATTTTAATAATGGTGGTAATCGTGGTCGAAGCTTTGGTGAATCATTCTTCATACGCATTAATGCCTTTTTCAACGGTGCTGGAACTTGACCACTTGTGCCAGCATTCGGATGTGTATAGATATATTCAATTAACACAGCCAATGAATAGCAATCAATTGAATGTACAGGTGCACTCTGTTGTAATACATCATACCGTTGACTAACCCGTTCTGGTGATCGATAATCAGGAGGACAAACCAATCCTTCAAACTTTCTAAAGTGTGGCGTAGGTCCGCCGCCGCCGTCTGAGATACCGAGTGGTGTTATTAAATCAAATCCACCCAATTTAAAATCACCTGCTGGTGTAACAAAAACAGCATCGGGACATATCATACCATGTGCCAATTTAGCCTGTGTATGTAAGAATCCTAATGCCTCAACAATGTTAAAAATCCCCCATGAAACGGCAGCTGAATTAGCCTGTGAGGTATGTGGATTTAAGTTTTCAAGCCAATCATCTAATGGTATAGCTGGTTCAGTTATTATAATTAATGTTCCGGTTGTTGCAGTTTTTTCAAGCGCATCAAGACCGGGTGAGGGTTTAGTTTCATCAGGATAATCAGTGTCTAATGTTGCATGTGCCCTTAGTATTCTTGGATGGATTAATCGCTTAATACGATGGAAATGATGCAATGCCGGTATTAATTGTGTTTGACTAGTATCTGCATACTTTGCATTAGCAAGAGATGATGATGTACGACGTAATGGTGTTTTAGCAAGGTCAGCTTTATTTGCTTGGAAGGCCGTTGCTTCACCTGAGGTTGTTTTGTTTGTTGCGTCGTGTATTGCCCAGCCGTGAGAACCGTGCTTCGTTGATGGTGATACTGGATCAGATTCTATATTATATGGAAGGGATGACGCTCCTCCGCCGCCCCATAGACTTCCCAACCAGCCCGACATATTATTGCAACTACACTACAAATTGCGATAAATTATTTTGTTTTATGTTTTGTTTTACTACTGAACCCAAGGGCAGCCCAGGGGCAGCCCTATGTAGTACACAAAACTCATTTATTTAGATACTCATTACCAAATCTACTCAAATCACTCGTTGTATGTCAACAACTCAATCCATACAACCAAACGTATAATAGTTCCTCACATTGGTATACTACTACTGTATCATCGTGTGTTTTATAACACATTTAGTCCGGCGGAGAAAGATATCGAAGTTGCTCGGCATCATCGGTGGTAGTGACATCAAGTGCAATTTTTTGAGTTCTCTACCTAACCTTGGCTCTTGCTTTGAGGTGTGGTATTCATTCTATATTGTAAATATCAACTTACAATATTTATAATAACGAATGTAAAGAAACTAAATATCGCATTTGGTATTGAAAGTTTGAGGGTCGTCACAACAAGATAATCGTTTAGTACACATTATATTCAACCATTCGTGTGTGTATAAAAAATCATACACCAACAAACCACAAATTACAAACAAGATAAAACATGGAAGTAGACGACCAAGTACCACGACGAAGCTCTACACAAAAGATTAAATACCCAGAAGATCCATCGAAGAATACAGCTCATTTAAATGGTGAGTTAATTATATCATATACATATACACAAATCAAATTCATTTCGTGCATAGATTAACTCAATACATCCTCTCTATCCCAAATAGATACACGTGCACCACCACAAGATGCAAGGCCAGTAAGAAAGCGATCAGCACCCCCACAGTATGAACAGGATGATACTCCAATCAAACAAACTAGAAAAAGTAAGAAGAAGAGGAAAGTTAGTATGGGAAAGGTGAAACCAAAGTCTCTCCCATTCTTAAGTGAAACGAATGATGGAAGTGAAACGCATGAAGGTATAGCAGCTATTATTGTTGAAGAAGAGAAAGGAAATGATCAATGGAAGCCGGAAGAAGTAGTCAACTTCTTTCGCGGTTTGTATGTGCATGGTTGGAAGGATGATTCATGGAATAAGATTGCGGCAATCGTAAAGACGCAAAGTAGTCAGAATGTAAAGGCATATGCCATGAAGCTCGAGAAGAGGCATCCGGAATTGAAGGTATTCTTTTCTGCCAAGAAGAAAAAGAGTACCAAGAAGAGTAAGCATACAACAAAGAGAGTATCAGACAAAACTAGCAGACATACGAATACTGCTCCTCCTCAAAATTATAATCCCAAAACAACATCGGCATCAGTAAACATGCAATCAGTAGTCAAGCCAAGTGAATCCAAGAAACCAAAAGTTATTATTTGTCTTGGCGAGCATGTTATAGATACAGAGACCGAGCCATCATTGATCACTACCTCTGCCAGTCGGAAGAAACGCACTGCCGATACTCTGCCAGATTACTTCGATCCATCTATCCGGCCATCTGTTCCAACAGATGCTCATCAGATATTTATACCCGGTAATAAAGTATATGCTCGTTGGTTAAACAGGGAAGATCCGGGTAGTTACGGCACGTGGTATCCTGGGTTAGTAATATCGTCAACGCTCTCGCCAGTACAAGACGAATGCAACATTACTGGCGTACCAAATCTACTATATCATGTAAAGTTTGAAGATGGAGCTGAAAGTATGCACCTTGATACAGAAGACATAATGATGGCTGACCAGTATCTGATATGGTTGAAGGAAATTGAGCAGTACTACTCCATGCCCATTACTGAGGAGATGACGCACAAACGTTTGACAAAGAATACACGAGTGTATGCAAAATGGGTCGATCCAACCGATCCTGAGATACACGGATGTTGGTTGAAGGGTGTAATTCACAACTCACAGACTTGGGAGGATGCCCAGCATCAGTGGAGACATTCCTATTCTGTCAAGTTTGACAATGGTGATACAGATGGACATCTTCAAGATGGTGATGTACTCGAGGAAGAAACATACATCGAACTGATGAGAGAAAAGATGGAAAGAGGAAAGAATAGATCTCGAATGAGTGGATTTGACCTCATTGCTCAAGCATCCGAAATAGCATCACCAATCAAAGAGACAAAATCAAAGAGTGATACTTTGGTCGGTGCCTCTACCGAGAAGAAGTTATATACAGAGAAGGCAACGACTACGGCAGCTGCTGCGGTCAATGTAGACGACGACGATGATGTACTTATGGAAGAGCTTCGATGCAACGAGGTGTTAGAATTGCCACCTCCAAGCCCCAGCACTGCTCGAATCTCTTCTACCCCATCACCGGATGTCCATTATGGAATCTACATGAAATCTAAACCATGGTTAGTTGATACTGCCATCTCCAACACTGCCAATGGTAAGGAAAATTCAGCAGCGACAACTCAAGAAAGGGTTCTTCCTACTGCAAAGGTTACAAGCAACAAAGAAGAGCTACCAGAAGTAGATATGAAAGAAAGTACAGTATTAGAAACGACCATGCAATCGACGGCTTCTATTAGCATCGGCGGGGGCGACAAGGTGGAAACAGAAGTAGTACCTGTTTGAAAATAAGGCCAGTATAATATATGCTTAGAATGAAACAGTTGCTACAGGTTACACTTAAGATAAAGCTAAGAAGATGGTCGCTATCAATCTAGTTCTAGATCGTACATTTAGAATATTCAAATGAGACACAAATCAATACCCTAGAACTTCTCGGCGTTCCTTACCAAGCATATACTCAGTCGAGTCATCAATGAATACTTTACAGGTCTTTAAACAATCATTTCTATCCCTACGCCCTTCACCCAAACAGTCTTCTTTCGTACATCCCTTGACGTTATCTTGAAAGGGAAATGCAGCTCTTCCAGGATCTCCAACCAAGCCGGGTCCTCCTCCTTCTTTACGCCAATGTCGTCCTCGTTGAGCCCTGTAGGTAGTACAAGATATGTGTTGAGATATAATGACTACAAACAACAAAAGCAGAACTTGCAAAATGACACGTACCAGATCCACTCCTCACCCATTTCTTCCATAGGTGGAAAGATGCTTGTAGTATCACCAGCCAAGATTCCTATATTCTCCTTAGTTGCATCGGCAAGGTAGATAGATGTAGTGATACGTACCTCGTGCTTCGAACGATGATCGCATTCTCTTGTGCCATGTCGAGTATCGTCTCCAACAAGCACTCCCGAATTCGATCCATAATAGGTTTCGCCTTTCAGATCCTTGCCTTTCTTTTCACCCTCAACAATAAGCTCTGGTCCAGCACCTTCAGGAGAATGAATACCTACTAAGAAATTGAAAGCACGTCCTCCGGTGCCTTCCCAATCAGTATGAATGAATCCCCGATCACAGTTCGTAACAGCTACGAATCCAAAACTGTCTACATGCAACTCATCCAAGTTAAACTGTTCACCAATACCTTTTAGCACTTCATCAAAACCACCCTTTGATAATGCCCTTAATGCATCCTCATGACTCAATTCATCTGCAGTGTTAAACCAGTGCATATCGCTCTTCCACTCTTTAGCTGGACGTTCTACATTCCAAGTAAAATTTCTCATCTCACCTTCTATTGCTCCCTTTTGATACGGAGATTGAAATGAATACCAATCTGCACCGCCGGGTTTTAATGGATTATCATACAGCTTATTTATCATAATATCAAGTAATCCCATTTCCTTCGCATATGCCTTGATAGTTGGTACAAAATGTTCAGGAAGACCAACTCTAGCACCATATTCTTGGACGATTGTTTTATCGTCATCCCATTTAAGTAACTCTACTTGACCAGGCTTCAAATCTGTTTCAATAAAGTGTCCAAACTTGGAGGATAGTTTATCATCTTTCTTATTCTTTGTAGGTGAAGATGATGCATCTTCACTACTATTGTCTGCACAAGTTCCATCCTCAGCAGAACAAGTTTGTGTCTGCGCATCACCTGCAGCTAGTTTCTTTTTGGCCAAAAGTTCATCTCGAATTCTCTCAATCCTTTCCATTTCATTAATAATAGCTTGGGTTGAGAACTCAACGTATGCATCATTCATTTCTCTAGTTTCTTCATTACTAAATCCAGCAGAGAGCATGGACCTTTTAATTAATCCAGGCGAGTCAATACTGAAGGAATTCAGTGCATCATCAAGTTTGCTATTGTAAAGTTAGGAGTAGTTATGATATTATGATTCGGATGGGGTATAGAGATGAGATTGATAAGCTGTAACCATATTGAGGTACACCACAAAATAGGTACACTTACAAATCTTTTGGAATAAGATCGACATTTATCTCAAGATCCTTATCAGCACTGCCACCGTCGATTGCAAATAATACAACGGCAGCAACGAGTAGATATATACGCGCTTTTGTCGACTGTACGACCATTGTATATGTTGTGGTATTGCCGATTAGTTTATGTTTGTTTATTTGGTAAGTTGCGTTAGTTTGGTGCTGTTTACGGGTTTTGAGGGTATCGTAGTACCCGTGGTATCCTCATATAGTGCAGCCGAGCCTGCCTAGAGCTAGAGTCCCCGAGAGAGTCTCTACTTGATTGATCAACTGCACATCTAGAACGTCTACATAGTCCTCGTGTGGTTGTTTAACTTATTGACAGTACATATTGATAGGTATGGCAAGACAATACCTTTTCCCGAATTGAAGAAAGTCAACTAGCTATCCATATGTAACTTTGAGATGCTTTTGTCATACACATAACCTCTAACCTAATACATTAACACTGTATCTATATGTCTATTGTACTGTCTATTGGTGCAAC
>Ga0075437_14204_pt1 | contig 18335 bp, 15 predicted proteins | sample MintriMetagenome_FD_74266 | JGI IMG/M metagenome (GOLD analysis project Ga0075437, IMG submission 74266) | Marine eukaryotic communities from Monterey Bay, USA to study complex ecological interactions - Minidiscus trioculatus and... | ecosystem: Environmental > Aquatic > Marine > Unclassified...
CATCATCCCACATATGACGGCAAAAGTATATATATATATATCATAGGTATTACACAAACAAATACAGACCAACATATCAATATCAAACTCAAACAATAGAAACAAGAAAACTTACTTCTTCCAATTATGCAAAGCAGCCCAACCATCCGTAACATTCTTAACTAAACACGGACCTAATTTACCCTCCCACCAACGTTTTTCTTCCCATTCTGTAACACTTATTATAGGTAGGCCACATATTTCGGGTGAGTTATCATGTCCGAATTCTGTCCAGGATGTTGGTCCATCTTCCCATTCTTGATTGTGATTACCGTAGTCTGTATTGTTATCTGGTGGTATTTCTTCTTCTTCTTCGGAGTTTACTGTTGCAATTATTGAAAGGATGGTGAATAGTAGTAGACATGTTTTTGTGGGGCAAGATCTTCTTATCCACCGCCACCGCCGCTGTTTTAATAATAACATGATCAATTATTTATCTCTTTTCTAATGCAATATTGCAATGCTCTCGCCGTATTATAATAGTATGTACCTAACACAATTTTCTATTTTTATGCAATTAATTATATACTCTTCTTCTAGAACAACAATATGAACTCCGTAAGTACAGAGCCGTAGAAGTACGATACATGATACAGAGGTATATTATGCCGTTGCTTTGTCTGCTATGTTTTGAGTTTATTATGGTGAGCGACGGACAGACCGTTGGGGGGTGATCCTTCCTCTCCTCTTCGTCTAGTTATAATATATATATATATACTTTTGCCGTCATATGTGGGATGATGTTACTTTATATGCCTTCTTAATACCTACAGTTGTACCGAGAGTTTCATGAAAGTCTTCGATGTTAGATGGTAGTGGTCTTGTGGTTTCCTAGCAGAAATCTATCAAAATCGAGCACGAAGAGGCAAGAGATTCATTCATCTGATCACGGCAAATGTATTGATTGTTTCAAGTATTAATCTATTATTCATATGTTTATTAGTGAAAGTACTCGTCGACGGCGTCATAATCCAAGTAGCAGTAGTAACAATAGCACAACAAAACAGGTTACAACCGCCACTCAAAAATTTGCAACACAATCAACAAACATTATGATGGGCAGTAATGCTAGTGACGAACCTACCATGTCATGGATTATAGTTTGTGCTATTCTATATGTATTATCTGGTGTTACTCAGGTAAGTTTATATTATACGTTGTATGCATGCAGTGTGTGTATAGTATGTATAAAAGTGCATATATGAGCTTTCTCACTCCTTACTCTAATTATTATTATGAACATAGCCAATCTTAATGGTATACGCCAAACAAGCAGGATTAGCAAATCCAAAGTGTCAATTATACATGTTATTCTACTATATTGGACCTGCGTTGGTTGCTTTACAGATGAAATGTTCCTGTAATGGTAGAGTTAGTAGTAGAGAGAAGCAGATAAAGAAACTGAGCACAAGATGTGATCAGAATACAAATGAAAATAACTTAAACTATGGCTCTGTATCGTCCTCCAATTCACCCTCCCATTCACACCAAACATCTTCTCAGATAGACTCCTCGAATTCTCACAATCAAACTATAAAAGATTCAGACGATAGAGCATGGCCAACAAAACCACTCTTCATTAAAGCATCACTAATTGCATTATTTGATATATTCGCTCAATCAATGGTATACACTGGTAACAACTTAGCCGGACCTACCATCTTTGCAATAATCTATTCCAGCGTAACTATATGGACAGCGTTATATTCCAAAGTATTATTAAATCGTATATTAAACAAATTACAATGGATGGGTGTTATATTAGTTGTTATTGGATTAAGTTTAACTGCTAGTGATACGAAGAAAGTAGGTGATCGTGTCTTCTTTGGTGCCATGTTAATACTAGTGGGTAGTTCTTTTCATGGATTGACATATGTACTGAGTGAACGAATAATGACTGCGGCACATGAACGGATATCAATTAGAGCTAATTGTGCAGTCCAGGGTATGGTTGCTACGATTGTATTGCTCATTTGGCAGGAAAGTCCGCGTTAGTGTTGTTTTATGTGATTTGACTACTTCATTTGAACTGTATGTGCCTATATTTGAATGCCTTTGCAAACCACATGTTCTAACAGAAGTTACTTTCATCTCTCTTCAACTTTGTAAACTGCGAAACGCGCATCTTCCAGATTGTTTATACTTGGCCCAACAGATATGAATTAATCTTGCAACCAATGAATGAAGCGGGTACTTCATATATACAAGCTATGATTATATTAACAATGATTGCATTGGCAAATACATTACATTCAGTTACATTTTACACAACATTAAAACATTGTCCTGGTGGGTCGACATCTGCAGGTGTATTGAAGGGATTACAAGCTGTGTTAGTCTTTCTTGCCAGTTCTCTGATACTATGTGGTCATATGGGTGGTATTGAAATGTGTTGGAGTTTGGAGAAGTTTATCAGTTTGGTCGTAGTCGTTGGAGGTATTTTGGTATATGGTGCCTTTACAGAAACGAAGAAGATTAGCGGCATTGGTATTAGTAGCAATGTGGTAATAATGAGAGGATTATCTATGCCAGAGACTACGTCAAACGGCGGATACAATCGAGTAGAAACTGTTGACAAAGTAGCAGAAGAAGAAGTGGCGGATAATAAGAAGGTCATGTGTGTATGAAAAGACAACAGCTGGTTTAGATATTAAGGTATCAGCACGGACTTAAGTGGGGTATCAAGATCAAGCATCACAAACATCAGAAATAGGATGATTGTTATGCATCTCCTTCCGACCACGAGAGACAAACTTGGAGACAACTTCGGCGTGACTTTGAATCAGTGCCTTCATACAATCGAAATCATCAATCCCCCGGTCAGTTACAACTTGCTCCAATGATACACCACGGGCAGTTCCATCCGAATTGGTAGTGTTGACGACATTTACAAGTGCATGCATATCACGTCTATCAAATAGCTCGACAAATAGATCGTCCCATCCTCTGATACGTCCACTCCCACTCTCCATTAGAGACATCATTTGCTCTACATGAGTTTGAATCCAAGATGCTACTTGTTCATCCTCGGAGTATGTATGAGATTGGATCCCTGCATCGGTGTTCTTCTTCTTCCTGGTGATGAGTTTACGATTGTCAATGAGGTTATGAATCAAGTCCATCTTTTCACCATGTCCTCCCTGTCCTCCTCCATGTCCGCCTACCCCGTGTTCCATGCCTCCCATACCGTGACCCCAACGAGCAGATGCAAGAGATACAGCCGATGTTAGGAATAGAGCGAGTGATAGTTTCATCATAGTTAGTGGGTAGGATATTGGGTTCTAGCTTCAGTTGAAACTACGAGCTCTATAGAAGTCTGTTAAAGCACAGCTAGAAAATGTGTGATTGATTGGATAAAGCTGGAGTAAATGGACAAATGGATGGACAAATTATGAGCAGTACAGTCTTCATGATAGCCCGAAAGGAAGTCAAACCTAGGATCAATGGGAAGTCCAACTCGACGAGTTAGTGGGGAGGATACCAAGTTGCTTAAGTCTCACTGCAGTCGTTGCTATACATTGAAGACAGAGATGATTTAGACATATCCTTTGACTTTGTAACTCGTAAAGTTACTGGAGAACAGCATGCTATTACTATCATATTTTGGTTTATAATATACAATTATATTGTCATACGGTATACTAAAACATGTCCATCATCTATCACTTCATTCAGCTGCAAACTCTCCTATATCTCCTTCTATCTTCGTCTTCATTGCAATATCTAATGCTCATGTTGTCAACCAACTGCTCCTATGCTTGTTTCTCCATACTTGACTTCTCTTCCATTCTTCTTGTACCCTATTACTAATGCGGTCTAATCGTGTACTGCTTTTGTGACACTCGACAAACATCTTGGCATACACATCTCTCGTCTCTACACAAGGAGTGATCTTTACAATTTTTCCATCGGCGACGACAGCCTCGACATGCACTACCATGCCTGTCTCTCCGTTGCACCAATGGACTATATTCTACATGTGTATCATCTACAAAGTATAGATCCTCAACACTTGCAACCATTTGCTGCTCAAGTAGGTGCTTCGTCATGCATATGAATGTATTCTTATCCATTGTGTGGCGTCCGTCTCCGAGGTGAATAAAGTTCTGAGAGAATAATGAATCAAATTCATGTCGTATATCACTAAAGTTCTTTTTTGTTCCATCAAATTTAGATAAGTAGTTGCATAGTGGTTCCTCGATGGAGACCGATGCAAATATCACACTGCTTTGTCGTCGTAGTAGGGTAGACATGTCCGTCGTGGTCGTCATCTCTTTATTTTTATATTTTTGCAATTGTAATTGCCATTGCAATGCTTATGTTGCCAAATTCGTGTCAACACAACAAAGAAGAATGAGGTAGTAGAACACCGTTATCGTAATCATCTTAGCCCTATTGGGTTGTGGGGTAGAAGTAGAAGCTCTTCGAAATGTAGATATGATCGGGTTGAGAGGCTCAGACTCCCTAGATGAGAGGATGATACGAGCATTTAGGAGGAAACCAGGTTTTGAGTATAATATATATCCAAATAGAGAAGGCCAAAGATGTAGGGCAGGAGGTAGAAGAAGATATGCCTGTCCCGACAAGATGTACTGTCGATTAGACGACGATAGCTGTGATCTGGATGCCGAGGGACAATGTGAGATGATCAGTGCAAAGTGCACGAGAATATACAGGCCTGTACGTGGTTGCAATGGACGCACATACTCAAATGCTTGTGTTGCTCGTTTTCAGCAAGCATTGAAAGGAGACATAGCCGGGATTGTAGGAAGAGTATCAGGAAGAGGAGGTTAAAGTCGGAAGAGTAGTACCCTGAAAACTGTTATGAGAGACTGTTTGATATTGGTGTGTTTGCATCTTGTCTAAGCTAATCCGAGAACTTCATTCTTTGTCACTTATTACTTGTCACTAGTTCTTCAATACTATGAATCTACTACTTCTCGTCAACACAAACACAAAACTTCTTTTCCTTCTTATCATCAAACTTCAGCCTTATACCGCAATTCTTATTCTTCCGCTAAGTAATCATCACTACTGTCATCACTTGAATCATTGGGTACAAATCCCTTTGGTCCAGAGAACTCGTCAAAACTAATGTATCCATCGTTGTCTTCATCGTCCATCTCCCACAAATCATCCAAGTTTATCTTCCTGCCAATCTCTTTAAAGTATGCTCTGGCTTCACGTTTACTAATCCTCCCATCTCTATTCGTATCAATTTTGATGAAGTCGTTGGGAATCTCATCCTCACTGTCATATGATGGATCGTCGCTACTATCCCAACTATCCTCGCTATCATCAGAACTAGCATGAGGATCGTATGTGAAATCCTCAGGCTTCTTCCCCTCTCCAATTTCCAATCCAACCTCGGATACAACACTAACCGTATCCCCAATATTAACAACCATATGCATCCACTTCCTAGGCACGAACATCATCTCTCCAGCATTTTGAATACAATCATGTCCATAGGTATGTATCTCATGCTGCCTAAATGGATCGGGATATAACTTTCGTATCCATTCAGGTGTGGGTAATATACCATGCTTAGGACCTGCCAACGCTACACGACGATGACGTTCTGGATCCTCAACGTCTCCATGTAAACTACCAAATGTTTGCCATCGTTTTGGTCCATACATAATCCAACGCTTCTTACCAAAGATGACTGTATTCCATGCAGCTCCATGATGATGGAAGGATAATCCCTGTAAATCACTCCCTATTGCAATAGCCAAATGATCCATCCATATATCCCCCCAATCACGTGGATCAACCGCTGCCTTTTTAGACGGGGCGCGTATAGCCGAGTGTAATGGATCTTCAAGGAATTTACGTGTTGGCATTGGAAAGGGATGACAATCTTCCAACATACCCTTTGGTATTGCAATTTTACGATCAAAGAAGTATTTGAAGGGATTGTACATGTGCTTTGTAATAAACTCCTGTGGTGTAGGTGGTTGTTGGCGTGAATGTGATATGTGAAATAATAAGTGAGCATAAGAAAAAATCTTTAAAGAAAATGAACACAAGATGTGCACAAACTCTGATTCTCCCCTCTTCTCATACCCCCTCGCTACCCCACACAAATACACAAAACATATCCCTTAATAACCAATATTAAACACTTCCACCTCAACAAAATCAAACACAAATTACACAAACGTTCTTAGCTAACTTACCTTAACAGTAGTAGGTTCCAATAAATTACCAGCACCATCCGGACCAATTTCACCAACACGCCGTCCATCACCCATGGTAGCCTCGGCATCACCATATCTCTTTAGCATTTCACTTAATTTCCAATTAGTATTAGCAGCCCAATGTTCGGTAACGCCAGTAACTAATACTGGATCATCCTTCTCCCAATATTTACCATCTTCCCATTCTTGTACTGTTATAGTTTGTAAGTTGCAATGTTCGTTATTGTGGCCGAATTCCTCCCAGGAGGCATGACCATCTTCCCAATTTTTATTGTGATTACCGTAATCTGTATTATTAATGTATTCACCATCTTCAAATTCCAATGTTTCCTTTTGCATTTGTTGTTGTTTACTATTAGAGGAAGAAGAACGAGATTTCTCACGCTCACCGGCTGTAGCCTGTTCGCCATTACGATGTGCCTCCTCTTCCAATTGTGAATATAACATTTCATCTTCCTCTTCGGTTGGATTACGTATCTGATCATCATATTGTTCGTCGTCGTATGTATCCATTAGTGGTGAATCTCGAAATTCAACTCCATTTGCTCCCTCGTCTGACGAGTCGTGGTGTATCTTTGCTGAGGGGGCGCTATTTACTACCGCTATGCTGCATACCGCCGATGCTATTACTAAGGCTCTCCTCATCATTCTATTATTATTGCTATTAGTATTTGCTATTTACTTCTACTATTGCTCAGTTATGGCAGTAGCAAAAAGTTGTTGCAAAGAAAACCATGCCAAAAAGTCCAATCTTGTGAGTGGGCATTTTTAGCTATCAAACGGAAGGCAAGTGCCGACCCTATTATGCATATAGTAGCCTCTTGACTCTCCTCTTCTTCCTCTCGATATCTCTTTTATCGTACTTGAACTCTCAGGACAGAGGATAGAAGATAGATATCAGTATGTACAACAATTGGGGAGGGGTGTGCATTGGCCGTTTGCTGGTATCCTTTCATAAAGAGGTGATGTGGGAGAGAAAGAGGGCTAGCAAGACTATGTAATACATTAATGCATTCCAATATATGCCCTGACTCTATGTAGAATGATGTTTCTCTACTATACATATACTATTACTGCACTTATTCTATTATATAAAAACTTTGATCAGATATCTTTCGTATCTTTTAAGCCACTTTAAACTGGAGTTGATTTGTATCGATACCATTTTTGATATGGGAAGAAGACAATACCGATAACTCCAAGGACAACAATGGGAACGAAGAAGACCAATGACCACATGCTTTGCTTCTCATCAACCACAACTTCACCATGATCATCACTAACAGTAGTAGCAGAAGCTGACGAGTCAAGCTGTGGCCCGAGATATACAGTCTTGATTAAATCTGGGACACTCTCTACGAATGTGCCATTGTTCAAGGCATTTGATATCAAGTGTAGTATCTCATGATGAACATCTGATACAGGCAATCCAACTGAAGATACAATCAGCCGTGTACTCCAGACTGTACAACCCTTGGCATTAGACAATGTCGGATCGCATTCACTAGTTTGTGATGTAATCTCATTACCATCTTGAGGATAGCGTACTTTGATAACTCCGCCATGACTTCGAGGCTCATCATTATCGTTATCTAATAGACTGCTACTTCTTAATAAGAACTGTGAAGATATCTTATCATCATCACAGCTCAATGTTGATTCAGCCACATAATATAGAATCCAATCCTCTAAATCGTTCATGTAATCATGGTTTGTTTGTCGTGACTCGACTGCGTATACAAACGAAATCTCAAATTCATCTACAGTTTGAGAGGAGTTGTTGAGTAGTATAAAGTTCTGCATCCTTTCATTGCAATTACTTTCATACACTGGTTCAGACCGACGAAGTACATTTGATGATATGAAATTGGATTCAACAGTTTCTTGCTGAACTATGGTATTGACCGAAGGTACTGGACAGATCCTTGTCATGTAGATACCTCCCCAGTTTCCTTCTTGAATTCCATTGGATGGATTACAAGTAATAGTAACAACAAGCCTAGTTCCACGGAAGCTGTCTCGTTCTATGGATACTGAGTCAACTGATAGACTAAGGCCTAAACCAACTGTACTAACTCCATCAGGATCAAATGTGGTACAATCGTCACCAGTCTGAGCGACAACATCATCATTATCAGGATCGTCCCGGTTCCACACATAGATACCAACTGTATCATCCTTTTTCACTTTATATGCAACTCTATCTTTGCTTGATAGCGCCGAGGTTGCAGATGCACGCCAGCGAGGTGGGTCAGATGACTCTGGTTCTCCCGAGTAGTGCCAAAAGACAAAATCAATGTCATCATTTATTATACTGCTTTTTGCCACTGTCGTTATTGATCCGTCGTCCTCTCCATCGTATACAAATATACCTTGATTGACTGGTACAGTCTTGTTTTGATAATATCCACTATCGCAATCAAGTGGTGCATCGCCGGTTTCGGTACCATTTATAGTATCTGGATCATCATTCTTGCAGTATTCACTTAGGTCATTCTCTGGGCAGCAAAGAGATATTGTTTTGTTGTTATCACCCCAGCCACCCCAGAAGGATACAGCGTTTCCATCATATGACAAGTCGTCTCCTAAGGTTGTGAATGTTCTTGATAAAGGAGTATCTGGTACCTCATCCCCAATAGTGACAAGACTCTCAAGGCCAAGGGGGAAACCATTGCCTGGAAATTCCAACACGGCATCATATATTCCCCCACAATTAGGATTTGCCTCGTTGTCAAGTCCAAGGAAGACAGCTTTATTATTGGCAATGCTTGGAGTCGATATATACTCAAATGTTGCATCGAGAACACAATTTGGAATACCTGTATCAGAGTTGGTTATTAAAAATACTTCTCCAGCACCTCCTCTGTCTTCATTATCAAGTGCTCGATAGAACACACCTGTTTTTGGTATGCCATCTTCGTAATTGCCTTTAAAAGCCATGGTACCATCGTTTTGAATAGCCGGCGAGCCAGGGAAGATATCAAAAGCAGTTCCCTGTGGAGTAAAGATCCCAGGGACTTCAAAGATACTGAACTCAGAAATAGATCCCAGTGTAGCCATTCCCGTGCGAAAGCTCGGACTACTCGTATCATCTTTGGTGACCAAGTTAAAGTATATACCAATATTGTCAACACTATCGCCAATAGGTAGCAGAGATTGGTCATAATTACCCCTTGTTGCAATATTATATTCGTCAATCGACATTCGTGGGAAACTTGGAAACTCATCAAACTCGGCTGAGTTAAAGTTTGGGTTAGGTACTTCAGTTCCACTTCCAGCTTGTCGTCTGATTATGCCAGTCTCAGTGCTATTATCAAACATATCACGAACAAAGATTCCAGTTTGTAGAGGTAGAGGTAGAGTACCATCTTCTGTACTACTAGCACCAAATACAACAAACCCATCTGTGTTTACCGATGCTGTATTGTATGATGAGAACTTCCTGATATCAACAAGTCCTCCATTTGGAATTTTGTCGTTGTTGTTGACGATAATGTCCCAGTCACCAGGACAATGGCCACAGACTATGCCTCCATTAACATTCTCATTAGAATCATTTCCAACTTCAATAACACCCGTCTCATAGTATGAGGCACAAGGTATACCATCATCGATGATGGATTGGTCATTGTCTTCTGTCCATCTACTAGGAGAACAGCATTCAACAGGCTCTGGTGGATAGAATCTAACCTTATAATTGCCATTGGGAACGTCTGCAAATTGATACTCTCCGTTATCATTGGTCTGAACCTCATCGATATTTGTCAGCTCTCCAACAAGTACTAGTTCAACTGTTTGGTTAGATATACCTACACCATCATCTGCCATACCATTATTATTCAGATCTGAAAAGAATACACCACTGATATCAATTGATGAAGGCTGAAGGCTTGGCATATTCGATGGACTGTCCGAAGGCTGTTGGCTTGGGTCTGTTGATGGAGCATAAGACGGCAGCTGGCTTGGGGTCTCAGAAGGCATCATGCTCGGCTGGAAGATGCGCGTTTCATGGTTTATGAGGACGAACGAGATGCGAATGTAACATATGTTAGTACATATGGCTTACAAAGTCAGTCAAATAATGGCAAAATGAAGGCCAAACAAAGTAGCCAGATCACTGACAAGTCACATGACACACACAAATCAAATGATGAATAAGTACTAACGCGGACTTTCCTGCTCGGATGGCGTCATCGAAGGGGTTTCTGTTGGATCTGGACTCCTAGAAGGAGAATCAGATGGCGCTAGCTCTGGTGTAGGAGCAACACTTGTCGTAGGCTCCTCTGATGGTTGTAATGAAGGCTGATAACTTGGATTATTCGATGGTTGTAATGATGGATGTTGACTTGGGGTCATACTAGGCATGTTGCTTGGAGAATGAGACGGAGTTAGGCTTGGCAGTTTAGATGGCTCGTTCGATGGGATCTGAGACGGCTGTGTAGACGGCTGTGGACTTGGTACAGATGATGGATCTGGCATCATATTTGGTGACAAGGCTGTATTGTTTTATGTATATGTCATAAAGTTGAGAGTTAGAGTTAGTCGTTGAAAACAAGTATAGAAACAGACACTCTCTACTACACCAATTTACAAAACACTCACTAGGACTCAATGTAGGAGATAAACTTGGAGACAGGGTCGGAGATAGCGTTGGGTTCAACGTTGGATTGTAGGCTGTAAGGAATGAACAAATATGTGAGCTCCGATCAATCTAAAAAGCATTACATATCGATTAGAAACACTTCATTTTTACTCACTGGGCAAACCCGTAGGCATAAGAGTAGTTGGTAAAAGAGTTGGTAGCTGACAGAATCAGAGAGTAGTTGTTAGTGAAGGAAAACGAGCATCATATCAGTATCATTTCATATCTTTCATCAAGGATACCAAAAGGTATCCTACTGGAATGAGACAAATCAAATGTCCGATGTCCTTAATCAGATAGCCAAATGACATTGAATTACTTACCAGAGTTGGCATGAGAGTACTCGGTGGCAGAGTACTGCCTAAGGTCGGCGGTAATGTACTATCAAGTGTAGGTGGAAGTGTACTATCCGTTGTAGGCATTTGTGTCCCAATTATAGGCGAATCCGTTGGACTATCTGTAATACTTGTTGGCATTTCACTACCAATGATCGGTGGCATATTGGGAGACATTGTTGGTTCAAACGAAGGCATTAATGTTGGTTCTAATGTCTCTTCATCCTCCAAGGGAAACAATTCAGTTGTACATGTCAAATCCTCAAACCTACGTAACTTCACACCTTCATCAGTTTGCATTAGATAATCTAATCGATACCTTTCACGATAGGATGGTTGACTAAATGGAGTTGATAATATCTCCTCCAATGTATAATCGACATCACTGTCAAGTCTGTAGGATATTTGTATAACTAATTGAAGCTGTACTCGGGGTTCATTTGATGGACATTCTTCTCGATCTAAGAAGGGTGCAGGTGTGGGTGATGTTGTGTCTTCTTCTACTTCTACCATCGGTGACGGTGATGGAGGCGATGTCATCTCAAGTACAGGACTAGAAGTACTTGCAACTGGTGACTCGGTTACCATACTTGTTGGTGATTCAGTGGTACTACTAGCAACAGGTGATGATGTTGCCGCAGTAGCAGGTGGCAAAGTACCATCGTCAGTCTCAAGATCAATCCTAAAAGCAAGCTTTCCAGTATGATATCCCAATTCACTACCTCCCCAAGCATGTAACATTACATTCTCATTAACCAATGATATAGGAACCTCATCATCATCTTCAACTAACAACTTTGTAAATTGCATTTCCGTAGTCGATCCACTAGTAACAATTGATGTATCACGCAATGTTTGTTTCTCATCTGAAAAGAGTGTAGGGACATATCCAGCCAGATCATACTTTAGTACAGAATCCTCGTCGGGTATACCAATTATAGCATCTGCACGTCCCATACTACCATCGGGAGAAACGGCTAATCCAATCCATCCGTTATCATTATCTCGTACTTGTAATCGACCACAGAGGATGCCATTGTTAGGTTCTGATGGGTTACTTGGTACTACGGCATAGAAGAGTGTTGACTCGGAATTGATTTCAAATGATTTAGGAAGAATCTCGGGACAGGATAGTTGACCATTGTCGATATCAGATGGTATTGATGCTGGTGGTTGAGTATCATCCAGTGTAGTAGGACTAAGGGTATCAGTACTGTTGCCATCTGATGACGGAGCGTCATTACCCACCACTGGACTGACAGAAGGAGTATATGACGGAAGAGGCGTCGTCGGAGAGTATGATATACTCATAGATGACGACATTGGAATATCTTGTACTCTCCTCCTCTGCTGTTGTATTCTACTTCTATCATTGGAACTTCTACTACTTCTACTCAACTTTAATCTTCGTTGATGTGTATATGGCTGATTATTATTGCCGTTGTTATTGTACAATGCATCCAAGTTGGTATGAAATCTCATTTCACTCCTTTGTAAATAATGTTGTTGATTACTTTGAGATGGACTTTTTGATGGTACTTCAGTTGGAAAGTACGTCCCATCATCATCATCGTCATCATTGTCATTGTCATTGTCATTTGGATGTCTTGCATGTAAATGTATCGTACTTCGTATACCATTCTCAATATCAATAGGATTAACATCAAAAGGACTTTTAGATGGCATGTCTGTCGGAAAGTATGTCGTCTCTTTCTCTTCTTCTTCGTCTTGATCGTCATTCCAAGTAAAGATGTCATCCTCTTCTCTATTCATCCAAACTACTTCATGATAATCACTTTCTCTACCTCTTTGTCTACTAGCTGAAACAAAGTCATCATCCCACGTATCAATAGGAACCCTCCCTCCTCCGTCCCTTCCATCATCTGGATCAATTACAACTTCACTTACAATCTCTACATTAACTTCCACATCACTAATACCAAAATCAACACTCAACCCATTCACAAAGGTATTATAAAACCATTCAATATAATCGGCAGTGCGATCTTGATAAATAACTGTACCCACTGAGTCTAATTCTGTAGTTAAGCCGTAGAGTGACATACCGATGTTACCAACTGGTTGAGAGATTATTAGTCCATCTTTAGTAGTTGGACTGTTGGTAGTTTGCTGCGGTGGTTGTGGTGTAGTATCTTGAGGTTGTGGAGTTTGAGGTAATATATCAGGACTTGGGAATGTAGGACGGGGTGTAGTCGGCGGTGTACCAGGTATAAAACCAAAAGTAGGACGTGGACTTCCAAATATCATATCTCCGTCAGTAGGACGAGGCGAGCCCATAAACCCTGAAGTTGGTCGTGGAGTAATAAAGCTCGGTGGTGGTGGTAACAATCTAGCAGGAGCGGGAGTTGGCCTTGGTGTCACTTGTTGTATAGGTTTAGACGACGTTGGTAACGATGTCAATGGGGAGAGTGTAGGATCCTTCGTTTGGCCATTATATGTTGGTTTGTTACTACTTGTTGGATTTGTAGTTGGCTCATCTGTCTTTATTGTCATTGGCCTATTAGTCGGAGATGTACTAGGACTAACACTTGATGTAACTGTTGGTTCACTTGATATAGTTGGACTACTACTTGGCAAGTATACTGGTGTTGGTTTACTTGATATTGTCGGATTATAGCTAGGTGTATCTGATGGTTGATTCGTTGGTGATGATGAAGGATGTATTGATGGTGAGTTAGTTGGTGACGTAGACGGTGAAACACTTGATGTTGCTGATGGACTTTCACTTGGCATATTTGACTTATTCTCTTCTATAGGAAGTTCATCTATTATTGGACGTGCAGTTGGCATAACATCTTCTGCTTCTTCTATTGTAGGCTTTTGAGTAGGAGGTGACGACGTTTGCTTCTGAGTAGTAGGTGACATTGACTTCTTTTTATGACTTGCCCACCAATTACCACCCTCCCAAATATCTCTGCTGTTACTACTCGAGGATGAAGAAGAAGAGTCTTTATTCGCTTTACTACTACTTGACTTTGACGAGCTTGTTGTAGCGCTGCCTTCCCATGAGCTTCCCCATTCTATACCATTGTCAGAGGAATCTTCTTTACTTGATTTTCCACTACCCATTGATCTTGACGAGCCGTTACTACTATTTGGACCAATCCACGAGCTACCCCATGCAATATTTTCCAACTTGTCTTCCTCTTCTGAATGATCATGTTGTTGATTATAAATTGGATGGCCTAATATTTCTTCCCATTGATCTAAATGTTCGTTTAACTCTTGCTTAATTTCCTGCATTGTTGGATTCTCCCCCGGAGGAGCGTGCCAACTACTACTACTTTGCCAGCTATCATTATCGTCTGCAGATGAGGAAGTATCCTTGGAGCTTTTACCTAACTCTCTTCTCCTCCTCTTCCGCTTTTGCTGCTCTGTTATTCTAGCTCCAGCCTTTTGCTCATAACTATCATAATTATACAAACTTCCATCATCATTATTTGTTGTTGTTGTTATTGCAAGTACCTTATTATTTGACAATGTACATAATATAATTGATATAATAGTTAATGTTGTTGTATAGAGTATTATTACTCTTGATAATTTTCTCATATTGCAATGTATACTTTGTTGGAGAGAGAGGAGGGGGTATTGAATATGATACTTAATGTGTTGCTCTCCAGTTTTAGATACTCGTCTCGTCGGATCGGAGATTAATAACCGGTGTGTTGTTAAGGACAGATTAATTCGATTATTGAGGAAAAGAGGGTGATGATGATAGTCGGATGTTAGTCGATCCCCCTTCGATTGCAAAACAGATTCGACTCGTACTCTCGATCGATATAGCTGTTACTCTTTTTTACAACTCTCGACCCGGAAGCACAACAACACTACTGATAGTGTAGAATAGGGTGGTGGTTAGTAGTACCAGCAATTGATGAATAGAAGAGCATAGCCTTTAAATAAAGGTATTACTAGCTCTCGATGACTGCAAATTATATCTCTCCTCTTTGATGCAAAATTTGAAAAAAGGAGTGGTATCCCATCTCAAATTATTATGGACACGTATCTTTTGGACATTGTCGACTATATTGCTAGCATCTACAGAGTCAAATATGTCAATAACTAGTATCTTTATAAGTTATCCTTCATATCCATAAACAGTATCACACATACATACATGCCTAAGCTCTTCTTCACTTGAACAAACAAACACTAGTCACCCCATCAACACAATCTTATTCACAACCATCAGACAAGGCAGATAAGTTATCATCATCATGGCCAAGCAACGTAGCCTTAGTCCATGCACTTTCAAATGCATCATAAAATGCTTGATGATTATCCTCGCCACCATCCAACATATCTTGAACAGCCTCGGCTCGACGACTGTTATTCGTATTGAGCATTGGACACTCGACGTTACGCCGGTCGTCGTCTACACAACGCCATGTCCTGTCATCCTCGTCTTCAATGTCAAAGTCATCTAGATCATAGGCAAGGCATATCTTATTGTTTGATTGGAGAGGTGATAGGGAAGTATGAAGAGGTTAGTTGAATACTTCTAAGAATAGACGTGCACATGATATGAACATATATGATCACATGTCATACGGTCATAAACCAACTAGAAAATGTGAAAAACTACTTACATCACTATCAAGCATAACCCTATTCCTTCCATTACCAGTTGTCCAATCCGCCTTACCATTAATCCTACGAGGACGCCATACCTCCTCCATCAAGGCTGTGTAATAATGCTTATCGAATACTTGTGCCGCTTCATTATCTTCGACCCATGTTCCCTGATGACCTGATCGCTGTTGTTTTGATTCAGTGTATTGTAAAGGGTAGAATGAAAAGGGTTGTCAGACTTGCCAATAGAGAAAGAGTGGAGTTGCAATACAAACACAATACACAACAAGACTTACATCCCTACCACCACCACTACCCAAAGTATGTGCACCCATTAACGCAACAGTCTCTTTCCAACTTAAACCCATATTCTGTATCAATACCCTTTCAGTTTCATCACATCCTGAACTATCCGGTAATCGATCACCACTACCCTCACAATCCTCATTATCAACTCGTCCCCATTTAAAGTTATTACGTAATGCATTCCCTAACGAATTACCAATAGATGTTATATCAATAACACAATTAGCACCGGCTATCCAATAATCAGCTTTTGATATACCCATTGGCTTATACTTATCATCATATATTGCTTTAAAAGGACATGCATTACGATTATTACACCATATATCATCTAAACCACCATTATGTTCATGAGCCCAATCAATACATCCATCACTACCCATTGGATTGTTTTTTCTACGTTGATTAAAGTCTAGTAGGTCATGTGCTGCTAAGCGGACTATACCACCTAGGAAATGTGCCTTGTCGGCATTACTTGAGATGCGAGAATGGATTGATTGAATGTCGTTTGTTATACTTTGATAGATTTGATTTGTGAAACACTTCTTGGTAGTTGAGGATTGAGGAGTGATTTGATCAATGTCTTGTGGTTCAATACTATCTTCTGTTGTTACTACACTGGGCAGCAAGCCATTGAAACAATCCTTCTTCTGCTCCTTTGTTGGCAGTGTGTTACAATCTACTACTTCTCCTTTATCATCTTGAGTAGAATCTTCGTCTTCTTTTGAGACAGTAGTAGCGATGTTATTAGACGAGCTACCGCTTTCAATTTGTGCCAACTTGATACACCAATTAAACTTCTTTTCGTTACACCCATTCTTCTTGGTACACCATTCGTCGCAACAGGTTTGTTGCTGCTTGCTCAGTCGAGAGGAACCGCAATCTGAGGAAGAGGCGGTATCTTCTTCGGAAGATACGCCAGTGACCAAATCAACAAAGCTATCAATCTTATCCTTCTTACTGCTATCTTTGTTGGTATCCTCAGCCTGTTCGGCCTCGGCCTTCATAGTTTGTTTCTTATTCTCTTGAGCTGCCGCCAAAGCTTTAGCCTTTTGTTTATCACTCATCAAATTACGGGATGTATTCTTGATTGCTAGTGTTAGACGACGTCGTAGTTCGGAGATATCGTTTATTGAGCCTACATTGGGAGAGATTGATGATTCATCTGTTTGGATATGGCTAGTGCTTCCTAGTCGAGATTTAGTGGCTGACGACGATGATTGTAAGGTGAAGAGGAGTGTTAGCGTGATGTATAGAGGGAGCTTTGTCATTGTTTTATATGTGTATAGAGTTGAGTTGAGAAGAGTAGAGGGGGGATAAGTTATCTATTTTGTGCACAACTTTTGTATCGATTGATTCAGTTAATAGTATACTCTTATGTGCACACACACAATAGACGCTATGAATAGAGAGGTTGTAGAGAGAGAGAGGACGCCAAAATACTGCTTAGCAATGACATTAGACATTGAAATATTGATACTGCCATTTGAGTGAGTAGTGATTTCAACGTGAATTGAGAAAAGATACCGACATTATTGATATAACTTTTGAGTATGTAGGGTACATCCTCCCCGCCCTAACTATTCATAACATTGTCTAGGAGATCACCGTGATGGCTTTGAGGTTGTGTTGCCATTAGCAGTGATTGTGCATGCTTGGCTGCTAGAGATAATGGAATAGATGGAGATCCGCTTAGTGGTATCCTTTTTTGAGATAAGAGGAGACTTACTAGTAAGAGGTGGACATATCTCGCTCGAGAGGAGAGCCTGCTTGAGCTATATTCGATACATTCACTTTGTTGCATGCTCGGTTGATTGGTATATCTGCTTATTGCAATAGTATTTCTTAGTAGGTAACTCGGCCAGTGCCGAACCTTCTCTACTATTTAACGGTTATCATCGAATCTCCTACTTTTGCAAATGAGCGAAGATGACTTCTCTATTGTTTAACAATGTTAACAATCTTACATTAGAAGATGATACAGACATAGATAACAATGCATCTAATACACAAACAGCAAATCATCATCATCAGAGTCAACAACAAAGTAAGAATAGAAAAGCAAAGAAGAAGCATAAACAACATTCATTAGACCATTTAAAACAAAAAGTAACACATCAATGTCAATATTTGAGAAGAATGGTTGGTATATACCACTACCCAATAGTCATGCCGAATATGTGGCTGAAACCAGTATAGTTAAAGGAGAAAAAG
>Ga0075437_14558_pt1 | contig 18329 bp, 16 predicted proteins | sample MintriMetagenome_FD_74266 | JGI IMG/M metagenome (GOLD analysis project Ga0075437, IMG submission 74266) | Marine eukaryotic communities from Monterey Bay, USA to study complex ecological interactions - Minidiscus trioculatus and... | ecosystem: Environmental > Aquatic > Marine > Unclassified...
AGGTGGGATTGGTATTAAGTTACGATCCATTATTAAGCCCGTAGCTACTCAAATCATGTTGTTATTGGGAGCCGATGAGAAGGAGAGCGAGGATGATAAACTGTTTGCCCGGTTCGCTGTTGGCTTCTTCATGATCTTCATGGCTATTGTACGCTTACCTATGATTTGGGGTCCTAAATTCTCACCCTTTTCTTCCGGGGTTAATGCAGTTAAGAAGGTATTTGGTGGTGGAAAGAAGAAGAAATCAGGTATCAAGCCACCTGGTAGTGTTAAGAAGAGTAAGAAGAAGAATCAGTAGATAAAAGTCGACTGACATGGTAGTCAATAATAGGGGCTAGCTATTGGGGGGATAACGAGATAGACAAGAATTCATATTGCTTGGCGACTATTACTTAAATAGTCAGCCGAGTACGAACTATATCATGAAATGAGATCAGACTGAGGAAAACTATGCTAGATCTAATGATAAACACAAAGCACAACGAGTTTATGTACAATATTTTATACAATTTAGCTTTACGATAGGTCTTCTACATGATCCAATAGCTTTAAAGTAGGAGCCAACAATACACCACCTTGAACTGTTACCATTTTGATGGCCATACTTTGTTTCTTGCTAGACTTTCGGATATGATGCTTACCGTTCGATGATAGTAAACTTGATGAAGAAACAAGGCCATGAAACTGACACACTGCATAGAGCAATATCCTACAAAAGGCACTACTCGACTTAACCTGTCCATCATCAGAGTTAACACTATCTTCTGCTGCAAAATAAAAGTGAACCGTCGGTATCAATACAGCATTCAACTCGTTGGAATTGTTGCTTGTTGATCTGTGTCTTGATGTCTTACTCCTCATCACAATCTTGGGAGGCCTTGAGAAAATCCCATCAAACAGATCATACGTCTCTTGAGGTTGTTGAGGAGGATAGCCTAAGCTACTTGGATTGATATCCTTACCCGAGTCTACCAATGCCAATGAGACAAGATATTGCTCGAAGGAATTCACCATTTGTTGATTTTCATTATCAACACCAAGTGCACATGAACGAGATAGAATTGACTGTATTCTTGGAGTAAGGTTTTGGAATAACTTCGATCCCAATTCTTCATTAGATACTCCTAGCATACCCAACTTTTGCAATTTGATCATGACACTTCTTTCCATCATGTTATCATCACCTTTCTTTTCATTTCTCTTCTTGGCACCGATATTTGCAACCTCACCCTTCAAGAAGCGCTCTCTAACACGCGTTCCCTTGGTTGATTCATCAGTGATTAATCTTGCAAATTCAGATTGATACTCACATGGGTAGTTTGGCACTGTAAAGAGATGACGGCAAGAAGTTGTTTGGTTAGATATCTCATTATCAAACAAAAGGGCAGACACAATTACAAACAAGTAGTTGAGGGAACATCAGACGTATGCTATATCTTCAATTGTTGTTCAGACATGTCTAAGTATATAAAATGAATCTTCATCGCTCTCTCTAACTGAACTGTTCTAACAAGAAGAGAAATACATAAAGAGATACTCACTGTAAAACTCTCTCCAATACTGTTCAGTCACTGATGCTTCATTATTTTGTAATGTTAGATGCAATTGTTCACTTGATGTTCCAACGAATCGATCATTATTCCATCGTCGTATCTTACGATGACTTGGATTTTGCTTATCGGATAAACCAACTAGACGTGATCGTGTCGGGTTAGTTGATCGTCGAGTACTTCTTGAGTTTGTTTCCCTAATTGAAGTAAGTAGATGTCCTGCTCTGGGTGCATTCGTTGCGGATGTGGAGGTAGTGGTTGTCTCGACTTGCTCAACTGATTGCTCCGAGATGACTTCTTCCGGAATACTATCCGAACGAATTCTCCTCCTAGTATTGAATATATTTCTAATCATGTTCTCTTCACTGTTGCTATTGACACCATCATTGTCATTAGATGACACATCTTGTGCACTTTGATTCAAAACAATGTTATCACCTCGTCCGGTAATCAATAATGGACTCTCCTGTCGCATAGGTGTACGAGTTCGAGGATTTGAACGGGGTCGAGACCGAGGCGTACTTCTTCTACCTCCGCCTCCAGCTGATGAATGTCTCGGCTGACTGTTTGGTCTATCACTTCCACCACTCATTGCAGAAGATGATCTACCATATATACTAAATGACTGACTTCGTGCACGGGGCGTACTTCGTGGACGAGCCTCTCCATCGGATAAAGCTGAAGCAATCGAGGTAGCTGATGTTGCTGTTGATAGGGATAGCATTTCATCGTCTACTTCAGGTGTACCGACTACATTTTCTACATCGTCTTGGGGTTGTTCGTCACTGACGACATTATCTATCTCGTTGGTAGCATCATTATCGTTTACAAACAAAGTAGATATGTTCTCAATGATTGCAACGTCGTTAACATTATCGTTGTCGTTATCACTACTATTGGGTGGCATATTATAATGTATTGTTTATTGGTTTGTATTAAAGGAAGGTGTACCTTGTTTTTGAGATGATGTCTTTTTTTCTAGTATTAAGTATAATTGATTGCTACATACTATCTTTCCCGGACTAATATAGTAAGTATACAACTCTGTTCTATTCTCAATGATGACACGGCTTGCACGACAACATATACATCAATAATCAATAGTGTAGTATAGCGGTAATCTGATCTGAGAATCTGACGAATTGCATGTCAGAAAAAAAGCATTATTTTGATAGCAGAAATACTCAACCCAAATTGAGCTATAAATATTTAGAAAACCTCAAAAGAGAATCTAGGTACGGAGCTCACCTCAAGGAAAGAAGAAGAGAAGAGAGGGGCATAGTAATAGGTTGCTGAAGATGACGGCTGAGATGACGGCTGGCTATATTATGATTATGGTTGGTTGAGATGACGGCCGAGATGACGGCTGGCTCCATTGAGCTGATAAGATGACCAAAGATATCATTAATAGTTATTACACTAAAGTCCATACCCCTCTACGGCTAACAATAGCATCAGATCAATCACTCTTACTCTTTTCTTCATCCCCACCACTTGTCACCGTACACAGCCATTCTTTGGCAGCAAACACTGGTCTCATGACCGCCGCAATGGCCTGACTAGCGCTCGTCTCGGCTCCATCTGGATGCGGTATAAACTCCACACCCTTTATTAATAATCGTATTGCCTCATAATGTATCCAAACTTGTATTATAAAGCAGTAGATTGGAAATCGTGATATGATACGAGCTAACTGTAGTGGATATGTTGCTGTTGGCTGTATAGTCCGATGTATATCAAACCCTGCTGTAAAGTAAAGTTTACCCTTCTTTTTGTTTGCATCTCCGCCATTTACTGATGCCGTTGTTGTATCAATATCCGCTTGTTTAATCATATTTGCCTCAACCTTAATGCGATCATTAGATACTTGAAACTTCCAATCATAATCATGATCCATTGTCATGAATGGTGATACATGAAAGTTCTTCTTCCACTTGTATCGATATGTATTAGTATTGAATCTATCTGCCGCCGATGAAGTACTATCATTGTTGTTCTTCTTTGGAGGAGAGACATTATATTCTACCACATCATCACTATCCGGATGTAATACATATATTGACATTTCATTCCACGGTGTGTTGGATACTTCTACTACAATTGCTTCAATCTCTTCTTCTATATCATTCTTATCTGTTTTGCTATTGTTGTTGCAATTGTTGGGTTTGAGTACAAAGAAGAAGCTCACAGGATTGAAACAGTATCCGTAATACATTAAATGTGTAACTAGCACTATTCTTCTTCTCGTAGATGGATCATCATTGTATTCAACTAGATCCATCTTGCCATTTGTACGTTCATAGAGTAACATTGATATCCTCAAACGCATTGATACTTTTGCTTTGAAATTCAACCCACCCTCTCCATTCTTAAAATGATCAATATCTCGTAACATCATCAATGTAGATAGCGGCCAAAGAGTACCCTTTGATGATGTTTGTTGTTCTACTGAATGCGATTCTTGTGGATATACATTCTCTTTACCAAACATATATGATGCCTCATCCAAATCAATAACAGAAAAGTATAATGGATAACTAAACGAATGTATCATTGGTTGATGTCTTGTATGAAATACTTTACCCTGGAAGAGAGATGTAGATATACTATCCCACGAGTTGTTGCAATGTTTACCTCGTGCGTCATTATGTTTTGTTTGAGTATGTTGCAATTTTAACTGTCGTATAATGGTTAACACCGCCAAAATAAAGGTATAAACTGGCAAGATTATAACGAATGTAACAATAAAGAGGATGGCAATACCAGCGAGAGCTAGCCATACTATCGATGCCATAATAGATTGAGGTCAAGTAAGTTGCAAGGAGGAGTGAGCGATTTTCTATCACGACACGGGGCCACCACAAATTTGTTAGGCAATTTCAATACATAATGAGTGAGTATATTTTATGTAAGATTTACATGCTTGTTTACATTACTGACCTCTAGCTCTATTATTCATCAACACAACAACAGTCACTACTAACTAGGCCCGTCATCATTATTAAACCCAAGATCAACATTTGCCCCCTTTCGTTGTATCAAAGATGATGATCGACGAAGAGCAGCTTGCTCATTCGAGGCATCATAAGATGATCGTTGGCTTAACTCGACCTTCGTAAGATTGTCTGTATGAGGGTTCATACCACTATTTGATGGAAACTCATTTGGATAGTACCAAAGTATTCCCAGAAGTATAGCCGTTGTGAAGACTGAATACATGATGATTGAAAAGGCCCAAGCTGGTATTCCTCTTATCAAGCCGGGAGCATATTCAAGGATACCTTCCTCTGATAAAGGAGGTATTCCTCCGACACCAAAAGGTGTCATGCTCACAGATAGTAAGAGGAAGAGCAATGCCCAAGCCCAGCTTTGAGTAAATGGTTCATTGATTCCTGATAAGAGGTAGATGAGTTGAGATGTGAACACAATATACTACAATTTGACTTAGCACTACTTACCACACATCATTTCATACAAGAGTGAAGGTGTGAGGTTAACTTCTCCAAATCTATGAGTTTTTGGTATATCCCATTCAGGCTGCATAATATATGATTGTGACATGCCTTTCTCATCGGTATTACTATGTTGATCAGGATCTTTCTCATTGTCTTCAACTTGGTGTTCACTGTGATCTGTACTAAGATCATTCTTCTTGCTGATAACACGATGAATACATTCACTAATGAAGATTACAACTGTATTGGCTATGAAACCCCCAAGCCCTGAGTCAAAAGGGACGGAGTCGATATTACCCTTCTTGTATTCAGCCATATATGTGAAGTGAATACAAAATGTTGTTATGAATCCAACCAAGGCACCAGCGAAGATTGCAAAAGGGTGACAATCATATCGTTGTGTAGCAAACAGGCCGATGATGAAGGCTGGGGCAATTTGCATCGACAATGAGAATTGGATCGATGCCAATTCTGATATATTATTCCCCCCAAAGATAGATATCAATATAGCCACAGCCATTGATATCACAGAGCAGACACTGCCAATCATCTTTAAGCGTGCAGGAGAGGCATCAGGCATGATTGGATAGATACATTCAACTGTCACCAAATGAGATATTCCAATCAAAACTGAATCTGCCGTTGACATAATTGCAGCTAAGGAAGCTGTGTAGGTGATAACTGCAACAAAGTTTGAGAATCCTCCATTGGCAAGTAAGATATTTAAGAAGTCGGAAAATGGAGAGGTAACCACTTCTACTCCCTCATCTGCTATGATTTGTACAGCCATGATACCCACGAAGATTGCTACAAAGTACATATGTGAGATGAAGACAATATGCTTCCAATATAAGACAAGACAAGAAGATCATTTACTAACCTGGTAGCATCAAACAGAATGGACCAGTAGAAAGAAGCACTAGACCAGCTTTGACTGACCGAGGACTCGACGCAGCATATGTTCTCATAAAGAACGGAGGCAATGTAAACAATGATGAAGTAACAAATACAAAGCTCCAAAAGAGGAATGCAGTTTCGTTAGAAGGCGTTTGAAACTGTGATGGTTGTGGATAGATTTCCCAATCTAATTCAGTCCAGCCCCCATACCTGATCTTCACAATACCCGATAGTAGAATAAAACATATTATCATAACTGTAGCTTGAAGTGTGTCAGTTATTGCAACTGAAGTTAATCCGCCAACGAATTCAAATACTAGAATCAATGCACATATAACCAGTAATGCAACAACCGAGTCAGGATCGATCCCAAAGATCGAATTGAAAGTACTTTTTATTGCAGTACATTGACCAGCCAGGTAGATGATTGATGGGAATATCTGTAGGACAAAGCATGCATATCGAACAAGTTGTGATCGGAATCTATCGGTGAGAAAGTCCACTGATGATTGATGATTTCTAACCAATCCAGCCTTTTGCAATCTTGGAGATACTGCTGCTAATACCACTACTACTCCGATGGTAGCAACCATCCATCTTAACGATAACCAACCGGTTCTATACGCCTCATTCGGAACGCCGACAATCGTATACCCAGAAAACCATCCAGCAAACATTGTCCCCGGCAGTAACCACATACCAAAATCTCTTCCACCCAAGAAACTAATAAACATGATGATAATATTATTGATTGCAAATAGGATAGAATATGGAATGGATAAGATATGTACACATATGGCAAAATAGGATAGAATATGGAATGGATACATTAGATATGATCATACATAAGTTATTTACATGATAAATGGAATATGTCAAGTGTATGGATATACAATCAAACTTACTGTACGGTAAGAGCATCAGATTCTACCACACCAGCCCCATCATCATCATCAATATCAACTTTTGTGTGCTTTTTGATCTTTCTGCGTGCATAGATGGCACAACATATAAGCAAAACAAAATACATGGGTATTGCAATATACAAACCGATATGATCCTTAGCTTGTGTAGCCATGGTTTTGTTGTAGTTTAATTAAATAGCCGCCTATCTGCATACTAATCTTTACACTCAAAATCACACTGTATCTCGACAGTACCAGAGTTATAGTCGTATCATCATTAGTGTCGTATGATTATTTCCAACGCTAAGCTATTTTGCCACCAACGAGCGATGACGAATTATCAGAATAATCCCTTTTCATACGATACGATGAGGCGAAGAGCGTTGGATCAATGCAGTATAAAGGAGGAGAAGATTAATGGTCTATCCGATTGCAATTGTAGAAAGTTACGATGACGACGATGAAGCTTTCAAATAATAAAGCTACTACACTATACAAGATTATTCTTGGTATATGCAGTCTACCAATCATATTACTATCCGCCTCAACTGCAACGCATACTATAGATGCGTTTCCAAAGCTCAAGATAGAAGCATGGCCACATAAGCATGTATTTGTACAAGCAGGCAGTGGGACAAAAGTCCTCGGTCGACATGGAGGTAGTAGTATTGGTAGTCATTACGATAATAGCAATCAACAACCACTGCCGTTAGGCGTACCATTTGATATCGATACGCCTTTATTTCGGGGTAAGATGTTGATTCGATTCCGCAGTGTTAAGAGTGACGACGAGAAGGCGCATAACAAGTACTTTAAATCAAACAAACGATTAATGCAAACTGTTCTACAGGGACAGTTTAAGAAGCAAATGAAGATGTCTGACGTCTATGCGGGTAGTATATTCCCACAACCACTTGCTGGAGCTCCGCCGCCTACTTTAAACAAAGTCATGGACACAGTCATTCGAAAAGTAGCGCCAGGACTTGTGATGGATTTATCTTCAGATGAACCAAAGGTGATTGCGTTGATGGCCGGCACAAGTCAAACGATGGCAATCAATAATCGCGGAGAAGAACCTGATATTACTCTACCAGGAAAGTCCGCGTTAGTATCATTTTATGATAAGAATTCATGTGTTCAGTATAAAGCCTCGACAACAACTTGACTGCTTTGTTTGGCGTTGGTTTGCCTTTATTGATTGCCCTTGCATATCATATGTACTAACATATGTTATAATCTCCTCTCTTCCATCATCATGAACTGTGTAACGCGCATCTTCCAGTTATAGATGAAAATGTAGTACACAAACTAGGAAAGAGTGTGGGAACATCAGCAGCGAAGCGGAAGAAGACATTGAGCAATCCAAAACATGCAGCCAACTATGAATTCAATACCCATGATGTCTACACATTTCATACATATGATGAAGCTCTTGACTATGGCCGAGGAACGATGCACATTCCTGTGTATGGAGATATGGATATTAAACCACATATTGGCAATCAAGCCTGGAGCCTGACTGGTATTGCAAAAGGAGGCGAGAAGCTGTATGATTTGAAGATTTGGCACGCTGGTGGCAAGTAAAGATGCACAAAAGAATACAGTACAGTATGATTTCAATTTTGAGACACGAGTGTATTATAGAGATGAACAGATTGTTTTGAGATGTACAAGAATGTTTGAGATTGTACAGTACAACTAATGATATAGAAATTGTAATTACTTGAAACTTGTGCATGTATTATCTCCTTTAAGTTTCAGATGCTTTTGTACACAAAACCTTTTATCTCTGAGTGATAAAAGGATGTTTCTTTATTTCCTCCAAGCTCAGTCTATCCTTTGCATGCAGTCTCAACATCTTTCGAATCAAATCCATAGCAATTTCACTTACACCATCCAAGTGCAAATTTTCAAATGCATGGTCAATCATTGGTGGATTTCGCAGTCTTTTACCAGTCAACATGAACAAGAGGATAGTGCCAGCTGCCCATAAATCAACCGCATGTCCATCGAATGCTCTTTTTCTATATAATTCGGGCGCCATATGAGGTAACTTTCCACAAGGAGTTTGTGGTGATATCAAATGTCGACTGGTTGTTGTGTATGGTATCTTGAGACACATACCAAAGTCAATAACCAATGCATTGTTGTCCAATATGATCATATTCTCTGGTGATAAGTCTTTGTGGCAGATTTTCATAAGTTGCAATGATTCAAGACCCTTCAAGATTTGCTTGAACCAAAGTCTACTCTCATCTTCATTTAATCGTCTCTGCTCTGCAACTCTCATACACAGATCGCCTCCAGTACAATATGGCATAACAATAAACAAATGAGATTCATTACTCATGACCATATCTGCTGTTAATACATGAGTATCCATAATTGATTTTGATTTTTCTCTGTGCCAATTTGAGATGTATTCTAATGCTGCAATCTCTTTCACGAAATCTTCTGATAATCTATTCCTACATGCCAATATACACTGCCATGATACTGCCTTTATAGCAACAAACTCATTTGTAGCCACCCAATTAACGTCAGTTTTATGCAATACTCTTCCATAATAAACATGTGTAGTGAATACGCCATGAGAATTCTCACAAAGCGGCTCTCTTCTCAACAGATATGCCTTCATTCGAAAACCTTGATTAGATTGTCCATTATTATTGCACTGTGGTGCCGAATTTGCATTATCTCTATGATTACTACTTTGCTTCTTCTCTTCCTCATCAGTTTCATCTTCCATCATATCATCTGAAGATTCACCTTCTTCAGACGATGTAGATGTTGTTTGTGAATCTGAGAAGTCACTAAAATCACTGTCGTCAAAACTATCAGCAACATTATTAGCTGTATGTGGATCAAAACTATTCAATATACTATCTACCGGAGTCGATATTGAAGTCAATATCAAAACTTCTTGTGGCTTGTCAAAGTTCTGTATTCGTACTGTAGTTTTTATACATTTACGAACATTGGGTGTATCAAATGGTGGCGGATCGAGTGGTGGTTGTAATATACCATGTTCAGATAATCTATTAGGATTTTGTATGGATAAAGTTTGTAGTTGTAAGCTTGGTGCATCATTTTCATCAGATTTCATTGCAGAGATTTTTATACTTCGTATCCTCTGCTACCGCTACTCTTTATTAGCAATGAGCAACTATCTATTTATAACCGGTTTAGAGAGCTTCCTAATATCTATATCTATATTAACACCTGTCACTACCGACGTAATAACTTTGATATTACTATATACATAGCAGATTTTAAAAGCCGCCATCCACAAGATATTTTTTTTTTAGATACCCTTATCTGTTCACAACTCAGAGGGCACATCTACACCCTGCTGAAGAATACCAAGCTATTTAGATTTTAATAGACACAGTATGTGATGAGTTATACTTACCACACCTACTTTTTACTTTACTTCTTTTTGTACTCTATCAGTTGACACAATTCCCAAAGCTAGCCGCATCATAATCTCCCCAAACTGCAACTCATTATAGCATATATCAGTATTTGGGATACAACTGCAACCTGTCTACATCCATAAGTATCTCTATTTTTTCATAAATGATACCTTCTTATCCCTCCATCAACTTATTATTCAAACATTATCGCTTCCCAATATCATTTATTTATTATTTCCCCTTACTCAAATGATACTGTTTTCGAATTGGCTTAACCAATACTTCCAATGGTTCCATCTCCCGTTCAGGTAATAAACCAAACTCCGTACAAAAGAACATAAAATGTTTAAAACATGTATTTAAATGTGGTGCCATTTGTAATGCCTCCAACGTACCAAAGAATGAACTATATATAATACCATAAACACGGAATAATCGACGGAATATTTGTCCACATAATGCCGCAAATTGGGGTGTTTGGAATACCCTCAAAGCCTCAGCCTCATCATCATCATCTGGAAATTTCGTTTCATCATTAATTTGATCTGCTATCCATTGTAATACTTTTTCAATATATACAGGTGCCGAGACACTAACTGTTGTTGCATCTCGACCAGTTCCTTCAGACCAACGATATTCAACACCACTTGGAAATCCCTCGCCGGGTCTGAATGAATCCAAATATGGATCCTCGGCCATTACTGCCCATATTGTTGATACATCGTTGTAGAAATCTATTGCATGTACTGCTACCCAACCCGCGCATGATTCACCTTGGGGTAAGGCTACTGCATCGTTTAATGACCCGCCTGCACCGAGTGTTTGTTTCGTATACCCATGCAATCGATCACGCAATGTACCTGATCTATGACGTAATGGTTGGAATGTACCCGCACCAGATGGTAATGAAGATCTTGCAGACATTATGTTAGTGTATTGTTGGTGTTGTGTGTTTGTGGTTATTGTTTTATTGCAAAGGATATGATAATGGTATCTTTATGGATTGAGGACTGTTGAGATATGTGACGACCGATATATTATTAAAGAGGTTGTGTATTGTATATTATGTTCCTATGCTTTATAGTCGGGATGTGAATTGCGTGGTGAATGTTTGCCGTCACGTCGGAGTTGGTTTGCCTAAAATTTTATGAGAGTGTTATCAATCAAGGATACCTCGATACGAAATTAGCAATCGTTAAACAACACAACTAACACAATAAATAAACTGAACGATAATAAACAGCAAAGCCTTATCGATACAGTGGCCAATGACATAAAAACGCTAGAATTTAAGTACTCCTTTGTTAAAAGTTAGTTTATTCAGTTTTGTTGTTGACGGCATTGTTGTTGGCAGAACTGGCGGCATATATACAATAAAACTCAACATTTTAATTTATGCACCGTCACAGATAAGTGGCCAAGAGTATACATACAACTCTTATAATCCAACAGTCTTAGTAAGGGTATTTATACAATGGACAACAGTTCTAAATCGAGAAGTAGCACTACTTCTACTGCTACCAATACCAACATTAATAATCCGCGACCAGTTGCTGTCAGACAAGTTAGCAATGATGATCATGTAGAACCAAGTATGAAACGTCAGCGAATTAGTGGATCAACACCAACACAAACACAACGCAAGAGTAGTATACCCATATCAATATGCATACCCATGCTAATACTGATTGCTCTTAGTGGTAATGCTCATATAGTTAACGCTGCTAGCAATAATGTTGTGAATGCATCAGCAAACACAGTTCATACTATAAACAACCAACCTCTGAAACGATATCATAATCCAAGAATAGCACCATCACGGCCACAGAACGCTCCTGATATAGATTATGGCGGTAAACATCCATTTGATAATCATCGACATTTGTATGATGCCAACTTTGCCAAGAGACAAAAGCTGCAGACTAATAATGACAGTCAGGTGAAGAATGCACTAAGAAGACAGATTAAGGAAGATAAGGAGAAGGATAAAGACAAGAATAAAGATAAAGACAAGAATGATAAACAGGAGGAGCAATTTGTATTTCAACAACCACAACAGCAACAAGAAGTTGATACTCAGCCAACAGCCGCTGCTCAAATCTTCAGCTTTGAGCAACAAGAAGAACAACAAGAAGAAGAGCCAACTCAAGTAACCCAACAGGGAACAGATACATCAGATTTGAAAGTATCAGCAGCAACCACTGAAGATTCATCTAATACTCAACAAAGTACTACACAAACAACAACATTAGACCCATCAACAGATTCACTCTACAAACCTTTACGTATACAATTCAATATACAACAATTAAAACAACAATTAAACTTAGCATTGAACGCCAATGATTTAAAATCAGCTACAAATCTATATCTACTAATATATGAAATATTACCAATGACTGCATTAACATGGGGTGATATTCTCCGCGTGGTACCCGTCACGGGAGGTATCTACCCCCTAGCAGCACAGGGTAGTACAGTCGATCAAATATTAGATAATGGATATAATGATGAAGGTGATGCCACTACCGGTAATGAAGATAAAGGTGGGAATTATTATAATGATCCAGTGAAGGCATTATATTGTCCTGATGAAACTACTAGTGGTATTGAGGGTAATGCTGATTTATTGATTTATGCTACTGTTAATCGACATTGTCCTTCGTCAGCAAGTGGTGGTGGTGGTACTACTACGACAAGTTCCAGTGCCAATGGTAATAGAGAAAGAAGGAAACTAAACAATAATTCAGGTGGATTAGGTACATTAGCATCCGCATTATCATGTCAACGTGATCAATACGACAGACCCATCACAGGATCAATCGATTTTTGTCTACAGGGTATGAAATCAACATCAATATTAAATAACTTACAATCATTAATACAACAGAAACATAGTATAATGGGTATTAATGATAAGAATGAGAATTTAGTGGGAAGTTTGGGTGCTAGTGAAAAATGGGATGGTTGGTATGGTGTTACGAATAAAGATTTAGATGAAGGTGAAGGTAATAATAATAGTATGTTGGGTAATAATAGGGAGACTGTGCAATATTCTGTTGGCGTTGCTATTCATGGTACGTTTCTTATTCTTCTTTGTATGTATGTTGCTTGTTATAACGCATAACATACAATCTTTCTCACATATAACACACCCACACATTCATCTATACATAGAAATTGGACACGTCCTCGGGGTAACATCCGACTCATTGGCATTCTTTCGTCATCCACTAACCGGACATCCACTAACACGACGTCCATTCCAAGTATCAACAGTAACATGTGTCAATGGTGAAACACAAACCTATCCCGGCATACCCGGTCCATTGGTAATGCAAGAAGGCCGACATGAAGGTACTGGAAATCGATACTTTGAGGTAGTAACGCCCACAGTCCAACGTGTCGTTCGGAATCATTTCAATTGTGATAGGATGAAGGGTGCTAGACTTGAGAATCAACCAACGAGTTCAGACTGCTTTGGTAGTCATTGGGATGAAATGCTACACTATACCGAAATTATGGGTGCAGTATTTAGTCAGGGAGTGAACATACTTAGTCCATTGACATTGGCATATCTTGAAGATTCGGGATGGTATCGTGCTAATTATGAAAGTGAGTATGTACACATAAGTCAATTCGGACATAATGCCGGGTGTGACTTTGTTGAAACGAATTGTATCGATTCAAATGGTAATGTACCCGAAGTTTTTCAGGAACAGTTTTGCAATACTCCCATATCTATATCATCATCGGGGTTGATTGACACACAGTCATCGACACAAACATGCGATCCGACACATACGCAAAAGACATATTGTGATTATGTCGATACTAATGAAATTGTTGCCATCGGAGCTCAGGGTAAGATACTTGAACCTGCCCCACCCAAGTATCAATATATAGAAGATAAGCCCAATATGCGTCCATATGTCTTTACGAATGCGGACTTTTGTCCTGTACCACACTTGGATCCACAGAGTTGTCTAGAATTTGGTGGAAGACAACCCTCGAGTGAACAAACTGGAGCGGGCGAGACATATGGTGCCAATTCAAGATGTATTGAAACAGATGGATCACGAAGATATAGTTTGTGTCTACAGACACGATGTAATGCTAGTATTGGCAAGGTTCAGATCGTTGCCGGTGGACAGCTACGAACATGTGAATATGATGGGGAAGTCCATTCCAATGTCTATGGTGATATACGTATAAAGTGCCCAAAGGCAGCACTAGTCTGTCCTGATCTATTCTGCCCTTCCAACTGTGCTGGTAGAGGTGAATGCAGATATCGATCAGATCTCGGAGATGATGATGATGATTGGCTTGATATGTCAAACCCCGCACCAGCACAATGTGTTTGTAATTCAGAAGATGATACCACCGCGGGATGTTACAATACAGAACTAACATTCCCAGCAGTGTATGGATTCACATATGAAAGCCCGAACAAGGCAAATAAGACACTCTTCTTAATTATCGTTGGGTCGTTGATAGCAGGGTTGGCATTAATGTTTGTTGCTGTCAGACAGTATAAAGCCAGACAGAATGTTTTTCTCTAAATATAAATATATATGTCAATAGGATAACATGAGATCATTTTTGTGCTGCCTTGCTGCCTAGTATCTATTTTTATTCTTAAAAAGGATACCGATGAGAATGAAGATGAAGGATGATGCTGTACTGTCAATACCATACCTAGAGTATCAATGGAGCTGATTGGTCCACTACTTCCACAATGAATATGAATCTATGAGTATGATGAGGTCAGTTGTTAGACCAACAATGACATGCGTCGTGCGAATATAGAGAGTGCAAAATGGCCGTCAAAGATACTGTGTCTGAAATATTGTCTACTAATTTTGTGAACGGCAAACACCTTCACTTTATCTTTCCTATTTGTATCTTATCCATTAGTAGAGAGGCCAATAGTCCGTTCATTGTTGATTTTGTCTTCGTAGTAGCTAGGATTGTACTCGATTGATGTTAGAAAGGCCAATAGTCCGTTCATTGTTGATTTTGTCTTTGTAGTAGCTAGGATTGTACTCGTTTGATGTTCAACCTCAACCTCATTGCAATGAACAGATGCTCATAAAATTTATATATCACAATTATCAAAGGAATATTATTAATACTCCATCAGGACTACTTCCCCTATCATCTTTCTAATAATATATTTCCAATCATCAAGCACTCTGTATATTACTCTCCACAACAATGAAGCTCTCAGATATTCTACCAGTATTCCTAGCCATATCATCTGTCACCAACAATGTCGTCGATGCCCAGTGTTCATATATGAACTCTCGTCGTTTGAATAGTAGAGGTAGCAGAGTATCTCGTAATCTCCAAGCAGAAGAAGAAGAAGAGTTTGTCAGTCCATTTACATATGGTCGCATGGTAAGCACCTCAGAGGTCGCATCGTATGACTCGTCAAGTGTATCCGACCTCATCATTGCTGGAAATGGTTATATGAATAGTTCCGTGCGTGATACTGGGTTTGACTTTCGTCGAATTAGAACGGGCGGCAATTTCCTTTTCTTCGATAGAAATGGCAATATCACAGGTACTTCAACTACATCTTTAGTTGTAAATCGAGCTACATCTTCAGTTTCCGCAGGGCAGGCTGGGTATACCTATCTCGGACAGCTGCTGTCACATGATGTGAACAAAGATCAGACTTCTGTAATGGGAGAGCCCATTGATCCTGAAATGATTGTGAACCAAAACACACCTCATGTTGATTTGGATACTATTTACAACTTTAAAGGCAAACCACCAGCTCTTGTACCATTGCCAGGTGATGGGAGATTGATATTTCAATTTGCACAGACAGAAGATGGATATTGGACGGATTTCCCTCGTGATTCGGATGGCACAGCCAATATACCAGACCCTCGTAATGACAACCAAGTTCTTCTTGCTGGTATGATGAAGGTATGTGGAGTATGTGGTGTCTTATCTTGTATGTTATGCTGCTGTTCAAAGAATACTATCTAACCTGTACTGGATACCACATTCATTTCTTGATCTTCTTTATCAATCCTTTCCAGGTGCTCATGTTAGCCCACAACCAATTGATGATCTTTGAAGATATGACCTTTGATGAAGCCAGGAGTGAGATGGAACATACTTGGAGAAGCATTGTTAGATATGACCTCATGCCCAATCTATTTGATAATGATGTGATTGCTGAGGTATTTGCCAACAATTATACCAATAAGTTGTATACTGGTGATATTGCAGCTGAGGATCGGATGCCTGTTGAATTCTCTGCTGCAGCCTACCGCACATTCCACTCCAGACTTAATGGGGCCTACCAAACCCAAGGCAATGGGCGATTTTGGAGTGTAAGTTTGTTTGTTCCCATCTTGACTTTGTTGCCTTCGCTTCACAATGAATCTAATATTGTCCCGTCTAAATCACAGGTCTTTCCAGATAGTAATACACTCCGTGACCAGTCGCTGATGGGAGGCAAACAAGTACCATCAGGCCAGGATATCGAGTGGACTTGCTTCTTCGGATCGGGCTTTGATTGTAATGGATCCAATGCAACTAATCCTGCAGGGAGTCCTCCAAACAGTGGTCGGAAACTAGGTGAGTACAATATGATTTCTCATGACTAGCTCTCTCATTAGTGATGGGGTATCTGATACATTGTTTACACTCCTCTCTCAAGATGTATCATATGAGAGTGTTCTCATCAAAATGCCTACCGACGGACCTGGCGTTCCAGACACTCAAACTCAAATTGCAGATGGTTTGGATGGTGTCGCGTACGGCCTCACAGGAGAAAACTTCAAGCTTATAAATAGAAATACAGGTCAAGAATCCCAAGTAGCAAACATGGCAACTATTGACCTCGCGAGATCCGAGACGGTCAAAGTCCCTTCCGGCATAGCTTTTGCTACATATGCCAAAGAAACGTTAGGACTGAATATTACAGTCTACACAATCCAGGACATGGCAGACAGTCCAATGGGACTTCCAGCCGAGTATTACCCCAGTGCTGACCTCCCCATTTATGCACCCTCTACACCAACTGATGTGTCCCTTGAAATTTATCTTCTCCATGAATCAATTGAAGAACAAGGTGGCCTAGCCTTGGGAAGATTGGGGTCATATATTTGTGTTGAGACTCTCGCTCATTTCCTTGATGCGCCCGGTAATAACGATACCTGGGTATCAACAATGACTAATTCAAGTGAAGTGACATTCATGGATGTAGTTGACTGGATTGGAGATGAAAATGAACAGTTTGGAGGTGGCTGGGCTTGGGGTCCTGAATACGAAGAACCGATTGACGTCACTTTCAACTTCTGTAATCAATCATGTAATTTGCAAGAGTCGCTCCAAGATGTAACGGGCTTCATCGGCAGGGGTATTAGAACCATCCCTGTCGATAATGATGAAGTAGGATGTAATTTCTTGCAAGGCTTGACTGCAGCATCTAACCTCTTTGATAGGCATTTGCAAGGATTCGGTATGACTTGCAAGTTGGAAGTTTGCGTCGAAGAGGAAAATGAATTTACTGATGGTGATTGTAAGATGGTATCTGTGACGTTCGAATGTGATACCTCTTCCACCGATTGTACGGTATAAGTATTTAGTAGGAGATTAATTGAAGGGAGATGGTGGTGCCGACTTATGATCTCAAACTGAAAAACATGAGATAGAAGTCAATATGGCTAATGATTGTTTAGTATGTGTGAATGTGAAGGTCAATATTCGAAGAAACATTGGGATAACTAGACAGGTACTAGACTAGTAAGTAAGAAGATAGTGCATCCTTAAGCAACTACATACTGTTTAACTCTCCCTATTAAGATACGTGTCTCAAAATCTCTGTTAGTTAGCCTTCAGCCCTTCACACAATAATCTGCTATTTATTAATTTATTGCTACTCTAGTATAGCTTCAACATCTCTAATCAATTAACAATATGCCATCACTAAACTACTATTCTAGTATATCATCTCTACCATCAAGGGCGGTAATAGTAGCTATATCAGCATTATTAATACTATCCTCATCTCAGATATCTGGATTTTTAACTTCACATACACCTTCAACAAAAATAATTGATGTCTCACACTCATGTCAAATA
>Ga0075437_13728_pt1 | contig 18322 bp, 10 predicted proteins | sample MintriMetagenome_FD_74266 | JGI IMG/M metagenome (GOLD analysis project Ga0075437, IMG submission 74266) | Marine eukaryotic communities from Monterey Bay, USA to study complex ecological interactions - Minidiscus trioculatus and... | ecosystem: Environmental > Aquatic > Marine > Unclassified...
ACAGGTTACTACTCTTCCAGCGCCCCCTACTACCTCCACTTTAACACTAATCCGTATCTCTCGTTAACTGCTTATTACGTACGCTTTTATCTTCACTTCATCAAATCCTATTTGTCCTCAACTGGAGGACACTTTTCCTTTGGGGGACAGCAGAGGACAGTAGAGGACACTTGGGGGACACTTAGAGGGCACTTGAGGACAGATCAACTGTCCCCCGGGGACACTTTAGCGATACCATATACCGTTATCGCTAAATTTATTCCCATCGAGTAAGCTCCAGCAAGAATAAGCTGATGATACTACACCAGTATCCTATCTTGCCTCCTCTCGAACCTAATTGTGCTGAGCACCAACATATCGTTTGAATGATGAATATGTTCTCTGTTTAAACTCAGCTCTCTTTGCTTCCCATTTGGCATCCATCTCTGCCTCATATTGTTCTCTTCGAATTGCATCATATTCACTTGTAAAGTCGATACCAAATCCCCACCATTGACCTTCGAGTTGTAAACTACCATCATTTGGAGCATTGTATATTGCTGTTCCATATAGTAACACTGACATACCAACAATTTGGAGGTAACTATATTGAGTCCACACTTCACCAAAGAGTGGATTGATGTAGTAAAAGATGAATAAGTCTGTTACCCATACCGTTATTGGGCGGAAGTTGTCCAATATAGCATGCCAGACTGAACTTAGCATAAATGTCACCAGCACTGCAAATAGATTGTAGAAAAAGATTGTAAAAAAGTATATGATACTATCATACGGGGGATGAGTGATAGGCTTTCTCGACGTCAGTGATAACCAGACTTCAAACAAACAACTTACAATGCAACTTGAATGTTTCTGCTGTTCATAAACATGGCCCAAGTGTTGAAGGGATCCTCATACGAGCCATGATCGTCGCCCGGCATGAAATAGCTAAAAAGATAGACAGGAAAGTCAGATTAACTCATATAGGATCAATACACAAAAGCAACAAGGAAATACTATTCACCCGATTGGATACATGATAAAGAGACCTAGAATAGTTCCCCAAAAGCCTTCCATTCCAATCAAAAGTAGTGGGGGTGCGGGTATATCCATCTTCATAGCATGTTCCTCGAATACAAACTGAACAGCTTGGACGAATGCACCCGCCATCATCAAACAAACACCCATAAATGTTTGAGCAGATGTTACATTGCCATTACTTCCCCCGTCTACGCCTTCTCCGCTTGTTGCTAGTAGTGCTGTGGCGCCCACAATCACAACAGAAATCACATTCCAGAATACTCCTACCCAATGAAATTTGTGTAAATGCTCTTTCAGAACATGTTGCTTCATTAATGCAACAAAGATGATACCACTTCCTCTTAGCATCTGATAAATTGATACGTCCAAGTATTGCAATCCCATCATGCACAGAGCAGTGGCGGCTAAATCAAAGATTGCTGGAATAGCCAAGAAGAAATACATCCAAACTGGTATTGTCTCCTTAGATGATGGCATTGTATTTGTTACCTCTTCACCACCACTAATTGTCTTGCCAAATTTACTACCCGATACTAAACTTGTTTTCTCACTTGCAATCTCAACATCCTTCTCATTATTAGTCACCACACCAGTATGATCATACCCAGGGAATGGAATTTTAAACAACAATACAATCCAATGCATAACTAATCCAAATAGCATACCTACGAACATACCGAAAGTTTGGAATAATGGTTTAGTAAATATCTCCTCATTTAACTCGCCAGTATCCTCATTAATCGTACCATTCGTACCATGTAAGTTCATCATTGTTTTACTACATATTGAACATCCTGTACCAAATAATATTGCTAGTAGGAAGAGGATTATTTCGGATAGACCGCACGTGTGTACATTTGCCAAGTTGGACATGTCTTTGATTGCACAATTATTGCAATGATTGGTATCCTTTCTCTCTCTGTATGCAATCTATGGTATGCTAGATAAATGTATGATTCTATCTACCAACAACGATGTTGTCAAAGCTACTATTTGGAATGGCAACGACGATAAGGTGGGTGGAGATTGTTCTTCCGGAGTACCTACAACAACACCTACTTCTCACCATAAAAAAAAATGCTAGCTCCCCAACGGCCACGAGTAAATGCAAATAAATGCAGATGGTCTTTGACACTTGACACAACAATTAAGCCAGATGTGGCGCGAAAGATAGTAAGGGATTAAGAAGATAGGGGTAATAGGTCAGTGAATTAACTGTTGTGGAGACGGCGGTGGCGATATGGTGGGCGGCCGGCGGCGGTATAAATTAGTACGTATATATAAAAAAGAACTCCAATTGCAAATTGCAGTATTGCAAATTTTCTGAGGTGTTTTAAAGCTTTGACTTTGGGAAAGCTAAGAATATGCTTCAATATGTATTGATTGGTGTGTTATATATTGTATATGTATGAGGGTATCTCTAGATGACCACTTTTTTGGTGCTCTTGTGTGATAATTGTATGTTATGTGCATAAGATGTGCACAAAATTGGAAATGTATGATTTAGCTATGTATTATGATACCAGTTTGGGATGCGCAATTGTATTGTTTAGATTGGTTATTCTAATATTGTGTCTTCCTTTATTTTACTGACTTTTATGGTGCTTTGATCATTATCTAACATACACTCTTCTTTACTTCTTGCAAACTCATATCTACAGATAGATGGCATTTTAAGCCCAGCCAATTTAAGCCATCCAAACATAATATACAAGAAAGAAGAGAGAGATATACAAGTTGGGTATATTTAGAAGGAATTATATGGTTTCCATTTGATATTAGATTGTGGTTAGAGATACAATGGCCTCGACAGCTGCAATAGAAAGTCCAAGGAGAGATAACAACTACTTCTCTACCAATAATATGAACAATAATAGTAATGAAGATGAAGGCTCAACAAATAACATGGCTGTAAATTATCAAGAAGAAGATGACTTTCCTTTAATTGATGAGGAAGACGAAGATTACTTTGATACCCAATACTTTCATCAATCGTCTACACAATCTTCAACTTCCCAACAACAAAAACAGATTAGCAACAATTCATCATCGGAAGAACAAAGCAATGAAGATGCATGGGTACAATTATTAAACTTACCACCAAATTTAACATCACAAAACTTGGCACCAGTTGGTGGAATGCGACGTGTCTCATCATGTTACTTTTCAATAGCATCCAATATGTCAAATGATTCACCCAATAATAACAATAACAATAACACAATGAGACGTGTCTTCTCCAGTACATCACTTGCATCTCAATTTGGGTATGACGCACTATCATTCGATGGGCGTAATCCAACAGACTTTCTATTGCATGATATATTAATGAATGTATTTACTTTTCTAGATGCACGGAGTTTGGCTAGTTTTTCAGAGACTGGTAGACGATGCAACTTTGAATGCTTTTATTTTATGGAATTACAATTACAAAGGGCGTTATTGATGGGGAGTAGTCATGTTGGGGATTATAATAATGAAAGAGATAAAGGGGATAAAGTTGATATTCAGGTAGATAATGAAACTGATCAAAATGATGCAGAAGAAAATGTGGATGACATTGGTTTGTTATTGCAAGATGACGAGGAAGTTAATAATAATGATGCAACAGCAGCTGATGATGAAATACCCACCACCAGCAGAAAGAGAAGTAATGCCGTCCCAACTTTTGAAGGGTCTATTTCTGGAACAGGTGTAATCTCCCGTCTTGCTTCTCTTGACTCCGCATCCGCAAGAAAGATTGTCCAAACCTACCTCGATAGCAACACAAGTATACATGCATTGCCTTTGAGTCACAGTCTTGCATATTTTCGTCAATTATTAGCAAGACAGAGTCAGAATCTACCCATTCCATCTTTTCCACTTCGGGGGAGAGGAGAAGGAGGAGCTGCTACAACAACATCAGCATTAACTTTGCCCAGTGCCACCAACATATCAGAGAATATGGCAAAGAACGCCCGCAACATGGCTCTCTTCTTTACCTTCATCGGAGCCGCATATATGCGTACGCATCAGGGAGGAGTCGATATGCCTATCCCACCGATCACTATGCCAGACCCAAGTGAGGTATTAACTGAAGAGAATATGGAGGCATTAAAGAATATGATGGGATTTGGATTTGTTGGTGGTGCAATGCTGAAAGCTGGGAAAACAATGAAGGATAAGGCCGACCAGGCTAATGCATCAGCGTCAGATAGTGATGACGACAATGGTGGAGGGAATCAACAGCAGGAGAATATTGTAGAAGATGCAGATGTTGCTGCTGGCATTAGTAGACAGCCCCAACAAGGACGTTCCTCAAGTATTGGCAGTCTGGAAGATTTGTCAAACATGTTACATCATCCTTCAAAAATTGCATCACGTCTGTACAATGCTTTCTCCAGCAACTCCTCCCTGGATACCACTGGATCAACGACCGTGGAAGAGTCCCATTCTTCTTCTTCAACGAAGAGAAGACATCGTAGTAAGAGATCACACAGAACTATACGGCATAGTGATATTGATGAAGGAGACGAGCTAGATGATGTCGGCGAGACTTCTTGTTCGAAAGAAAAGCCGCCATCCTCATCTGAAGATGAGAATAACACTTCATCGCCTCTATTCAAAGGCTTCCTTTCACCTGAAGAAATAGCATATAATTTGGAGCATTTTTCCTCACCTGACCCATATGAACATCCCTCATCCTCTACCCTTAACACAATGGGGAAGAATGGCAGTAACAGTAATATGGATGAAGAGGAGACAGCTGCGGCGGTAACAGCGGCTTCGGCAGCTACATCCTCCTTCTTCTCTGCATTTAGCAAACAAGAATCCATCGACGAAGGGAATGTCCCAAGTGGATGTATAGGCGCATACACACGAGCTGTTAAAGCAGCTGCATCCGAGGTTACTCGACTTGTCAAGGAGGAGCGAAAGAGAAACTTTGAAACCTTAGATCCAGATGAACAGCTTGAACTTGGCGTTAGATTTATTGATGCATGTACATCTGATTCAAAGATTGATATTGTTAAGGACATTCTACAAAAACAAAAGATGATGGACGTTGATCGATTCTTCGTTGGACCTGATGATACAGAGACTTGTGCCTTACATGCAGCGGCATTCAATGGTGCTGAAAAAGTACTGGAATTCTTATGTGGCGGTATTGATGAACATGATGGAGATGAAGATTGTGGATTATGTGATGTTAATGTAACTGATGCCAATGGATGGACTGCCTTGCACTTTGCCTCAGGAGCTAATAGTGTCACCTCAGTCAAGGTACTCGCTAAGCACGGAGCAAAGCTAACAATCGAGGCATCAAATGGTTATACACCATACCATTGGGCTGAGAGATTGTCGAATGAAGAAGTTCGAACGGCGCTAGCTGAGCTTGGAGCTGATAATCGATTTGTTACTGGTGGTTGGATGTTATCATCACCAGGTCAAGATGATGTTAGAAGGATTCCATTTGTATCTTTCATGGCAAACAGGTTCTTTGGACATCATACCAATTGAGAGAAATGGAATACATCATCAAGATGAATACTTCGATTTCAAGCTAGTTGCAGTGTAGAATAGATAAGTAGTGTAAGATAATGTTTGCCTAGACTAGTTCTGTTCTGTTTATTTATTAATGATGATGATAGAAGGCTATCTTCATGACCAAAAAGAAGACAAAGTGAAACCCAACGACACACATTATCATTCCACCTCCTTTGCCTTGTAAACCTCCCACCATCCCTCCAGTGGAGCTACTTATTATGGATCCAGCAACACCAACATACCACTCAGTACTGTGGCAATCGTTAAGAATAACCACTGAACCCAACTATATGGAAGGATACAAAACCATGCGACCGGCAAGTATGGAACTAATGAATAACCATATAAACAAATCAACTCAACTAAACCCAAACTACTACTACTACTACTTCCACTACCAACCAATCGTAAAAGGAAATAAAGCAATGTCGGTATACCAACCGTAAACGAGTACAATATCCATGTAGCATGTAATAATTGATTAATATCATAATCCCATTCTTCTTCAGCTGCCTCACCGCCTTCATCAATAACTATTGATTTATTCTTTTTAGTATGATGTATGTATAGTGATATGTTGGATGTAACTGCTACAAAGAATACAAGTGTCATGGTGAGCCATATGGGGCCGTAGAGGTCTGGACCTTTTCCTGATGATGTTGTTGCTGGTTGTGGTTGTAATGCTGGTAATGTCGCTGTTGGTGCTGCTTTGTCTTCACTACTGCCATCTGCTCCTTCACCCTCTTCGCCTTCACTTGAACTGCCACTACCACTAGTATCACGATAGGCTAATCTAAATGCATTATCGGAATACAACACTTCATTCCTAAAACCATCCATAACTAGTACATATTGGATTGAACCTTTCATACGAACAAAGACGTCAGCAGTATCAATATCAAAGTAGGGTTGTAGTACTTGTATACTACATAGTCCACCACATGATAATAGTTTTGATAGGAAGGATTGATTATTTGGATTATTGTTAGATGTGTTGTTTATATTGACATTTGGGGTTGTTAATGGTTGTGTAGTATAGCTAATGTTAGATGTTGTAGAAGATTTAGAGGTTGTGTCATTCATTGGACCACTCATTTCCATAGGTGAAGGAAGACTATTATCAAACTTCAACTCTTGAGGCTGAGACTGTTCTTGTTGTTGAATTGATTGCAATGATGGCATAGGAGATGATACATTTGCATTACTTGGTGATAATGAAAAGGCATCAAATCGAACACCTTCATCGTCCTTGTCTCCTCCTGAGAATGGATTTGACGGAGGATTATTTGTAGTAGTATCAGAAGACATATTTTTGCTTACTTGTTCTACTGAATATCTGATATGATTGTACACAGCATATCGAATCCTCTTAACTACTAATGAGTCTGCTGAAAAGTTGAATGAAAGAGATTATTCAGACATAAGATATGCACAAAAAGAAAAGTAGATCACAAGATATGTATCAATCTTTCCAACTCAGACATAACCCATAAATAGTACCATCAATATCATATTATAGTGCCAAGTAATTCTCACTGTAATTACCAGTATATAACAAATTATAACATGTAACTCATTTGAATTTGATAAGTTTGAGCACAACTTTAACTTCCACTCTTTGTAGATATCTAACTATGTATGCCCATACAAAAAAAGCCACCGCGCAACTCTTAATAACAAACATCCCTTGCGGCAGCGTTTCTAACCAATCTATATATATATAGCACTTACCTTTGAATTGCCGCTGCCGATATATAGAGATATCGTATACTTTGAGCTTTTACGTTTCGTACTGATTACAGGCGTAGGCATCTGCTCATTTTGTACGCATTAAGGTTACAAATTTGTGTTGCCCTTATCTTTACAACTCGGCGTTGTCCCTGACATACCTACTACTAATTGAGCATTAGATATCAGAAGGTAAGGTCATTATGTGATATTCGTGGTCGGTCGCGAGTTGGAGTTTTGCATTGCAAAATAAACCTTTCACAATTATGAACAAAAATGTTACTCAATGGTGGTAAAGTTTGTTGTTATTGGGGATGGCTATTGTTTATCTAGTATGAGATATAAGTCTGCGAGGATATAAAATATCTGAGTGATTGTGTCATATTACTATTGCCTACCTTACATTCACCTCTCTCACTTATATATCAACAAACAACTAAATACAAATATCATTACAGTTAGTTAATATAAACTTACAACAACAAACAAATTACAAAATAACAATATGCAAGGCGGAGAACACTGGGACGTATCCCAAACTGAAGACCAATCAGGTACACGTCTATCATTCCACTGTTGGCCATCATCACGTCTCGAGGCAACACGTTGCGTAGCTCCCATCGGTGCCCTCTACACACCACTAAAAAAATTACCACCCACCTGTTCACCACCAACGGCATTACAATATGATCCAATCCGTTGTTCAACAGCAACATGTCACGCCGTATTAAATCCATATTGTCAAGTTGACTTCCGTACAAAACTATGGGTATGCCCATTCTGTTTAACACGGAATCACTTCCCACCACATTATGCCGAAAATATTAGTGAACAGAATTTACCTGCCGAGTTAATTCCACAATATGCAACATGCGAGTATGAATTACCCTCAGTACCGCCCTCTGGTCCACCGGCATTTGTATTCTGTATTGATACTTGTGCTCATGTGGAAGAGTTGGCAGAGTTGGCGGACTCGATTCAACAGGTATTAAACTTATTACCCGAGGATAGTTTAGTTGGATTAATTACATTTGGTACCAATGTACAGGTGCATGAGTTGGGATTTGAGGGATTACCCAAGGCGTATGTTATTCGTGGTAATAAGGAGTATGGTCCTCAAAAGGTGCGTTCTTTTTTGTGTATATTATATGTTAGTCTTTTTGTGTGTATAATATATGTTAGTGATATAACGTGTTTTGTGCACATTTTATTCATTTGATACTAACAAACAATCTTCTCGCACACCATAATTATAGGTTGGCCAATTGTTGGGATGTAAAGGAGGTGCAGGTGCCCCTAATGGTGGACGAGGTGCTCCTCCACCACCCCCTCCACCAGGACAACCTCAAATGCAACACCATCAACAACAAATGCCAACACAGGAAACTCCTGGTCAACAGGTATTAAATCGATTCTTACTTCCCGTATCAGAATGTAGTATGGCATTAGAATCCATCTTGGAAGATTTACGTAAAGATCCTTGGCCTGTACCATCTGATAAACGTGTTGCACGTTGTACTGGATGTGCATTATCAGTTGCAACATCCTTATTGGATTTAGCGCTTCCTCGTCGTGGTGCTCGTGTTATGATGTTTGTGGGAGGTCCTTGTACTTCTGGTCCTGGTGCAATCGTAGCAAGGATGAAGACTGAGGATATTCGTAGTCATGCTGACTTGAGCCGTAATGCTGAACCGTTACATAAACCTGCTTGTGAGTTTTACGCCAGTTTAAGTAAAAGACATGCTCTTGGTGCTGGTGGTAAGGGAGGAAAGAAAGGATCGACACAGGCTGCAGCAAATTCAAGTGCCATGTCATGCCATGTTGTGGATATCTTTGCGTGTTCGTTAGATCAGGTTGGTATACTTGAGATGGGTGAGCTTGTTGAGGCTACTGGAGGACAGATGGTATTAGGTGACTCGTTTGGACAGAGTGTCTTCAAGGAGAGTTTACGTCGTGTTTTCCGAACTTTTGAACCAGACGTACCCGAGGATGGTGGGAAGATGCAGATGGCATTTGGTGCTACATTAGAGGTACTAACGAGTAGGGAATTCAAGATTAGTGGAGCAATTGGGCCAGTGACTAGTCTGGGTAAAAAGGGTACAAATGTTAGTGACTTGGAGGTTGGAACAGGCGGCACAAATGCGTGGAGTTTGGGTGGAATTGATCCAGGAACTACGGTCGCTGTTTACTTTGACATTACAAATCCGGGGACATCGCCGTTGCCTGAGGGAAAGCGGAGGTTTGTACAATTCCTCACAAAGTATCAACACTCGAACGGGCGAACTCGTCTTCGTGCAACGACTCTTTGCGGGCCGTGGTACAATCCACCTCCAGATGCAGACAAGGCACCACCGCCACAACCTGGGATGGGATCAGGCGGTTATAATAGTGGAATGGAACAACCCTCTCCAGTGAAAATGAGTTTTGATCAAGAAGCTGCTGCCGTTTTACTTGCTCGTGTGGCCGTGGAAAGAACTCATAATGAAGATGTTGCCGACGTACTACGGTGGTTAGATCGGAGTCTCATCCGACTATGTTCCAAGTTTGCAGACTATGTTCCTGATGATCCCAATTCCTTCCGTCTTACACCTGAGTTCAGTCTCTTCCCACAATTTATCTTCCATTTACGTCGGTCTCAGTTCCTACAATTATTCAACTCGAGTCCAGACGAGGCAGCTTATTATCGCTACATATTGAATCGGGAGAATACCACCAATTCACTTGTCATGATACAGCCCACCCTCCTCTCATACTCGTTTAATGGACCTCCACAGCCGGCACTGCTGGACTCTCAATCAGTTCAGCCGGATACTATCCTTCTACTTGATACATTCTTCCATGTGGTTGTCTTCCATGGTGAGACATGTGCCGCATGGAGAGAACAACGTTATCATGAACAAGAAGAGCATGCAGCATTTAGAAATTTGTTAGAGGCTCCACAGGGTGATGCACAGATGATTATGGATAATCGATTTCCTGTTCCTCGGTATATTGTCTGTGATCAGCATAAGAGTGAAGCAAGGTTTTTAATGGCCAAGTTGAACCCTAGTGTGACACATAATAGTGAAGGCATGGGTGGAGCTCAAGTATTTACAGATGATGTGTCACTTCGTGTGTTCATGGAGCATCTCATGAAACTTGCCGTTCAATCATAATTGAGTGCTGTTGTGCAAGATTGCAGTTTAATGCAGATAAAGTTAAGGATAGGATATATGTTAGAAAGTTATAGCTTGTTAAGTTAACTGTCTAGAGTCTTGGTAAAGATAGCAGGACCTGGTGCTTCAAATGCTCCCAACGTGTCATAGTAAATGAGTGAAAATCTCTCTTCATTTTCATCATCATATGGAGTAACAAAGTGGGGATGACGGCCATCAACTCGTCCCAATCTATTCTTTGTATTAACATGCGCCATGACCCGAGCTGAGCATTCAACGGCCACGCATCCAGTATACTCGGTGAAATTGCCCAAGGATAAGCCATAAAAGGGTGAAGAATTCTGTCTGTCAATATGTGGAGAACCAGTAAAACCGTAGGTCACTGCAATCTCAGAGCATCGCGTTGCAAAGGCTGGATCTGTCTCTTTCATAGCCTGCAAGGCAAGATTCCAAAGCTTTTTATTTCCTTCCATTTTCTTATGTCTTCTCTTTTCACGTCGTGAAGCATATGTTCCCTTTGCTTCAGATGTTGTTTCTTCTTCCAATGTTGGTGCTCTTAGTATCATGTAGCACTCTGCTTTAATACTTGGCCGTTCTCGGTTGTTACTTGATCCCCCACGTTTACCATTGTGTCTCCAATCTTTTAGTTCTTCTAGTATCTCATTGAGCAACTCTTGGCGTACTGGTACTCCATCTACTCTTATAATTTTTCTTTGTCCTATTCCCAAGTTGAGATCTGTGATGTCACTAGCATTATCAAACTGTAGCAATCCCTCTTTTTGATAACAGCTGAGTAACATCTCCATAATTGTACCTCGGTCAACCAGCTTTTTAATACCATTCTCATCGATCAGTAACTGATCAGCAGGATCTTGTCCAAAATCCATTACCAATCTTCTTCTCAGATTGACTGTACCCCAAGGCTCTAATTGACTTCGTAACAAAATGGCATTCCGCTGCGCTGCAGAAGCACCTATACAATTATGCTCTCCATTCGATGCTTCCTGCCAAACAGTAACCAGAACTTCTACATCCAATGGTTGTAAATGTTGTTTGATATACTTTCGATGATCGGCAGTACGGCACTTTTGATTTAGTGTGACATCCAATACATGTAATTGGGATAGATTTTTCAATTCATTCAACCGGAGTGAATCAATATTAGGTTTCATAAAGTTTCTACTTGCATCAATCTTTTTCAATTTGTATAATTTGCCAATATCAGTGGGTAAGGTGTTAAACCAATTGCGTTTAATGCACAATACTTCTAGATTACATAATGATGCTATACCTGGCAGGTCTGATAATTCATTATGTGATACATCCAATGTTGTTATATTGATATATGTTGATGGTTCAATATTTGTTAGTAGCTGTAGTGAAAAATCTTTTATACCCTCATGACGTAGTGATGCAATAGTAGATGTATCTCCACTATCTTTATCTCTATCCTCTTCTTTATTGGTTGCGTTGGTATCATTAGAGAGTTGCTCAACATCAATCTCGATATTAGGTGCCCTCTCAGTTAAATGTGGATAAAATTTAATACGCTCTGTAGTTTCTAATGCTGCTAGATATTCAACAATCTCCGGGTATTGATCTGTAAGAGATATCGTAGAAGACGATGTGGCCATCAAAGCACCCTTCCTTGCAAATGCTGGCTTTTCAGAATCATACTTGAATACTTGACCGGTAGATGCAGTCATCGTGGTAATACTAATTTACTTATGCTAGGTATTAATTGTAGCCTTATCATACGCCACTGTCATTTTTGTTGGTGGGGAGAAGAAGGGGAGAGTATCCTTTCTTCTTCCATCTCACAATTCGACAGAAGTCCATCAGCAGCTAAGAGGGGAGGTGGGTTTCTTGTTGCATGATGCTATTCACCTTGCCTCGATATGATCATATTATCTATGAACTAATATTAGTTCTTGACTGATCCAATCATTTGATTGCAATACATAAGTAAGATACGGTCAGAATGTACTCATATTGATTGGAGATCATGAATCTTTTCTCGTTGTCGTTATCGTCCACAACTTTGCTATTGCTTATCTTCAGCACCGCTCGTAGTGTTCTTTCTGAGGAGGTAAGATTCTTATTTTATACATCTGATCTATACATTCTTTGTATCACTATCGGCTATGTATCTATACTCACCTTCCCGTTTATACTCACACTCTTGTTACTATTTTTATCATTGCAAATCGTCATCCATAGACCAATCTTCGAGGCGTATCAGTATCATCTTCTCATCATACATACAATGAACAAACTGTTATTGAGGAAGCTCTAAAGAATATCAATGTTAATGCACATCATGTTAATGGACACCCTCATACTCATAATAGTCATACTCATCCGGTCACTCGACATCCCCATAAGCAAGAGGATAGACACACTCGCCGTCGTCGATTTCACAACACTGGATCTCGTGATCATTATCCCTTGCAACCACATCACCACCCTGATGTGCATCACAAGAAGTCAAATGAAGATAAGGACAAAAAAGAGTATAAGGAACATCAAAAGCAGAAGAAAGAAGTTGATAAAGAACACAAACATTGGAAGCACTCACATCCTCTAATACACAAAAAGTCTAACGGAGGATGTTGCAGACTTAATAGTAGTGATGTTATCTGTCCTAAGGGGAAAGTATCTAATAGCGGAACGGATAAATTGTGTTGTAAGCATAATGGTAATACTCGTCCAATCGATAGTTATCCTTTTTGTTACTAGACAAAGAAGAAAGAAGGGTAGAGTTAGAAATATACTTAAGGAGAGACAGTTAGCTTATTAAAGATGGGACATTGATAATTCAGGTATGATTAGGTATGAAGTGAATTGTGTCTAAGTAGTGAGCTGTTATAAACAACTTCATGTCTCTACTTCCACATATCTATGTATCATCATCCACAACAATGGTGTGATAGACAACCGAAAACCCGCATTCCCTGCAAATTGATGGCTGATTAGTATCATATGTGAAGCCTGGACAATTGTCGTCTAATGAGCATAGTCTTCGGCTTGTAAGAAATTCAATCTTCTTCATCTCTGCCTCCTCTTGTCCAAGACGTTTCTGTTCATCTTTCTCTGTCTGTGCTGAAGCCATCTGTCGTTTCTTTTCCTCTACTTCCTTGACTCTTTTCTCCTCGGCAAGCCGGAGTGTTTCTGCTTCAGTTGGACCATTATATGGATGTGTTGAAACAATTGTATACTCTCGGCCACACGCAACACTTTAGATAGAGAGGTATTGAGTTTGAGACCACTAAGCAGAACATATTATCGAATCACAAAGTATCTAGACTCACCTCAAAGGCAGGCCACGTCCAATTCGATTGACAATGGTACCAAACTCGGCCACAATGCCAGGATGAGGCGTGAATGGCAAATCATTATCAATACTCCTACCCAAAGCTCCATTTTTATTCGATCCCCAAGTATACAGATTTCCACCATGTGTAATGGCTCCATTGTGATTGCTTCCACAGAATATCTCCTTGACACTAAGACCTTTATCAATAAAGTCTTGCACCAGAGTAGGAGTTAACGCCTTGCATATTTTGCCTTGTCCTAACTGTCCTTGAAACCCACTACCCCATGTATACAACCAGCCTGAACCATCCAAAGGAGTCAAATGGACAACAGCGGCCGAGTGCCAAGTACCAGCACTCAAGCTCGAAATGTGTGATCCTCTAAAACTTACTATTTCACATGGTTTGACTCGATCTTTAGTATCGCCTAGACCAAGACGTCCTCCATCGCCACATCCAAAGCTAAAAACTGATGATTGTGTAGTCAACAATGAGTGCTCTGACCCACAAGCAATTAGTTCAATCGATTGCTTGATTGGTAGTTGTATTGGAAGTGAGAGAGCTTGGTTGTCTTTGTCAAAGTCTCTTCCAAGTCTTCCATTGGTACCAAGACCAAAAGAACATACCTCATTCTCCTTCGTCAAAAGGACAGTGTGCATTTCACCGCATGCTATCGATGTAGCTGTAGCAGTATCCAAGTATTGAGGATGAGAAGTATAGGTATCATTATCAGTTCTCCCCCAAACAAACAAGTCGGCACCTTTGCTAACGGCACATGCATGATTAGATCCGAGGGCTGTCTTGATAATCTCTTCCCCATTAAGTTTGTCAACAAGTTGAGGTACCTTGAACATTGCTTTTTGTGTTGAGTTGACACCGGTTGGTCCAAGTCCAGAGCCACCCCATGAGTATACATCATGATTGCTTGTAGTTGCTAATACTGTATTGCCGCCGACAGATAAATGTTGTATATGCTTGCCTCGGGTTGAAGGGATAACTGTAAAGGTATGTCTACTTTCTAAATCATTCAAACCGAGTTGACCGGCATTATTCTTACCACAAACATACACTGCACCTCTCTCTTCTAGGTCCGCGATCTTTCTGTGCTTTGCTTCCAGTTCCAACTCAATGGCAATCTTTCGTTGTCGCTCTTCTTCAATTGAATTCTGCAAACGTTGAACAAGTTCTGACTTTGTCCCCTCTGCCAGTTCGTTCCGTGCATGTAAATGACGCTTTAGTTTGTCATTGGGAAATGTAGAAATGTCTTTACCAATTAGATGATTATATTGACCCCATGGAGTAGTCGCTCCAGTAAACTTTAATGCAAGTGTGGCAGTTCTTATCCTATTTGTTTTTGTATGTCTTCGTTCGTTATTGTTATTGGTGGATGTAGTAGGAGAGGATGGTTTATTAATCTTTAAAGCTGCTACTGCGGATCGAAGTGTAGATGAGTTTGTGGTATTCAATTGTGAGGATCTATTCTCATCATTACTTGATGTATCATTGGCTGTATTGACCTTGGCAGCTGCAGCTGCCAATCTGAGTTTGTCTGCTGCTGATGTTGATGATGGCATTGTTAGTAAGTTATATTGTATCTCTTACTTTCTATCCTTGTTTCGCCCAGTCTTGCAAATTACTAGGTGTAATATTCTTGTTCTTTAGCAGGTGAGATAGGTGGCTATCTGCAATAACACTATCAATGACATATCTACGAATCGATGCTGGGAACAAAGCCAATGAGTATTGCTCTGTCATATCGATCATTTTACCATGCTTCTTTGCTAATTGAGCATACCTATCGTTTTGATCATGAGGTTCAATATTGATTCTCTCAATATTCTTCTGAGATCTAATCATAATCTGTCGACATGCCCATACATCTCACCCATCACCCATCATCATCTTTCGTCTTTCAAATAAAATAACCCAGAGGAGTATTTATACCTCCAGAGAATAATTTTTATCCCCGCAACAAAATTTGTATTGCCCCACTCCAACTAACCATATCCCTACACTCATACGATATCATACCTATTGTAGATTGCTTAAGATGTTTCCTCGCTCTCTTGGTATTAGTATCGGTGTCTATTCTTAGGTATCATATTATCAAAAAAATCTCGTTGAATTTCATTTAGATAAACACCACACATAACTATAATCTCCGCAAGATAAGATACTTACGATAGATATGTCAAACTCAGAGGATAATACTAATACTACCATTGATAATAGTAATAGTGGCACTGATGGTACATCATCAACAATTGAGCTAACTTCTTCACCATCAATAGCCAGTAATGATGATGGAGATAGTAATGTAGAAAGCTTTGGAAGTAATGACAACGATGCAAGTAACAGCCCCGCTACAACTATACGACAAAGACGCATGATGACATCCACAACATCAACAAATCCAGATCAACTCTCAACAAAATGGGAACAAAAGGCTAATTTAGATGCAATTATATCACAAAATACTACATTTAATTCAACAGCATCAAAGGCACCAATGCGTACAGTATCATATGAATTATATGATTCCAAATTTTGGAATGCACGTAAATTATCCATTCAACATGCTGTAGGGACATATGTTCATCAGAATAAATGTATATTATTTCTACGATCATCAATATTTGGTATTGGATTTGTTACCGCTAGTGTAGGTTTCTTCATTTCATGGTGTTGTGAGAAATTATCACAATTTGCATTAGTGGGTGTGAATGTTGATATGGATAAGAATGTTTATGGTAATTATTTAGGTTGGAGTATATTATTTGCTTTATTGGCTTTTATACCCATTGCATTCATTCGACCGGTGGCATCGGGGAGTGGGATTGCAGAGGCCAAGGCTGTATTGAATGGGATTAAGATTCCAGCGTGCACAGAGTTGTTAAGTGCGGCATGTAAGGGTATTAGTGTCATATTCGCAGTGGCTTCTTCGTTACCTGTTGGATTGGAGGGACCACTCATATTCATTGGGTAAGTTGTTTTGTTGTTGCTTTGTACATCTTATATGCATCTGTTTGTGCAAACTGACAATATCATACATCTCATCACAAACTTTCAAGTATGGCAATTGGAGAGAACGCATATCACATTTTCCCAAAACATTATGCAGAATTGAGATCATGGAGAATGAGACGTGATTTGGCAGCAATCGGAACAGCAGCCGGTGTCTCTGCCGCCTTCCTTTCGCCCATTGGTGGTATTTTGTTTGCAGCGGAAGAGGGAGCTAGTTATATAACTTCAAGACTTTTGTCCCAATGCTTTGCCGCCGCAATTAGTGAGTAGCTGCATATGTGTTGTATATCTATATTATATGCTCAACGCTCACATCATGTGTCTCTCCTCTCTTCATATCAAATAGCTGTGGTAATATTTGAATACCTCTATGCTATTATTGGAAAAGGTACTGATGGAGAAATTGATCAAGTTCCGTTTGCACAAAGATTAGAAAAGTTTAATGGACTAGAAGGTCAAAAGGGTGAAAATGCCATACCCACATTTGCATTCTATGATTACTTCGTTATTGCTGTTCTTGGAGTTTGTGGAGGACTTCTTGGGGCATGCTTTGTCGAGGCTAGTAAACAGCTGACTCGATTTCGACAACGGTATATTACAAATTGGTTCAAGAAGTTCATTGAGATTGTCATCCTGGCCATATTTGCATCGACACTGTTTGCTTGGCTACCCAAAGTTCCTGGACTTAGTACTTGTCAGCTTCTTGATGCAGCTCGTGCTGAACCACAATACTTTATCCAATTCAACTGTGGTGACAACGAGTATAATGATTTGGCCACACTACTTAGAATGCCACTACCCGCTGCTATTAACTTGCTCTTTTGGGAAGATATTGCAGCCTTCTCGGCGATATCATGCTTCATTGCTGGTTTAACATACTGGATAGTTCTATTGGTAACTTTTGGTGCATCAGTTGCAATGGGTATCTTTGTTCCACTGTTATATATTGGAGCAGCTTTTGGACGAGCCTTTGCTGTGGCCATGCCTGGGAGACTTTTTGATGTGAGAACATATGCAATTGTTGGTGCTACTGCCTCGCTAAATGGTGTTGTCAGAGTTCTCATGTCGTTGACAGTAATTATCATGGAAACGACCAACTTGGCAACATTTGTGAGTCCATTGATGATAACATGTCTATTCTCAAAGTGGGGTGGCAATGCCCTGTTCAAAAGAGAAGGTATATACGATGAGATATTACATCTGCGAGGAATACCGTTTATGGAAGCTGAGCCACCAGAGATTACAAAAGGAGAAGTTATAAGAGCAGCTGATATCATGTCCGATGAGTTCCAAACTCTGTCGCCTGTCATGAGGATTGCTGACATATTGTTGGCCCTTCAACAATTCAATTTAACCCAGCTAGATTTTATTGTAACTGACAAGAATGGTAGGATTGTGGGTTCGATCAGTCGAGCGACATTGATTACAATAATATGGGATAAGAAGGCTTGGTCTCAAGGTGTTGATGAAGAGCCATTGTCCGAGTCTCAGTTTCAACAAGCTTACTCAGAGCTTTCATATGATGACTTCGACTTTGAGAGTTTGGAAAACACAACA
>Ga0075437_12425_pt1 | contig 18309 bp, 10 predicted proteins | sample MintriMetagenome_FD_74266 | JGI IMG/M metagenome (GOLD analysis project Ga0075437, IMG submission 74266) | Marine eukaryotic communities from Monterey Bay, USA to study complex ecological interactions - Minidiscus trioculatus and... | ecosystem: Environmental > Aquatic > Marine > Unclassified...
GACGATGCTGCATTATATCACGCTGTGCATTATTGTCATTATGATAATATTCTTCATCAAGTAAATTGTGGTGTATATTATTATTATTATCATTATTATTATTCGTACTTGACCACTGATTTATATTATTATAATCACCGCCGCCGTCGACAGCATCATGTTGATCGTCATTATTATACTGATTATCGGCTGCTACTGCTAATTGATAGTCCATCATCATACCACTACCATCATCCTCCTCCCAACCATCATCATTATTATATTGTTGATGAGCTATTGATGTTATCATGTTGTATTAATTATGTTGTGGGGAAGAGATAGACAAGACAAAGAGGAGAATTTTTGAGTCCCTCTTGCGACTGAGGATTTTTTTCTCTCTTTTTCATCACTCCAAAATCCATCGTCATTCTCATTCTTCATCTCAACTCGATACTAATAGAACGTTCTTATTCCCTTGACAGGAGTGATATAATTAATTGATATACCACACCATCTCCCATACCACATATAGCACACAAGATTACCACATACAATCATGTCCATGTTCATCACATCCACAACAACGACAATGTCAATGCCAACAACATTTTCCACTGCATATTCTTATACGAACATCACCCAGCCAGGTCCCCACGATGTAATGATTGGAAGGGGAGGCGGGACGAATTATAATCCCGGCAATATACGATTTAGACAATTGATATGCACAAGGAAGGATGAATACAAAGTTGCCAAACGAAGTCAGAAACCAATTATTGCTCAAGAAATTGTATCGGCTTGGCGTGCTCAAGTACCTCCTGGTAGATTTCTCAAACAAGATGAGAGAACAATGTTGTGGTATGATGTAGGTAATGAACAAGCCAAGGTGAAGGCTGCACAGAAACTTCGTGATTCCAACAAGGATAACTCGTGGACAAACAATAAAGTACCAGGGTCAAAGGAGGAGGAGAACAAGGTGAAGAAGAGAGACCCTCCACAAAGCCTCACAGTCGAAATGCCTCAACCCTTCGAAATGCCACCACCTGTCTATGAAATGCCACCCCCCGTCTATTATGCACCCGTCATCAAGAAACAAAAGACATCGAGTGAGGACGACACCACTCCCAATACTTTGTTTGCTGCCGATTGTTTGAACACAATGAAGACTGATGAGGGTATTCAAATTTATCAAGTATAAAATGTTAGTGTGTTGTGCGTGTTAGTTAGTTTAGTTGTTATTTCACAAAACACATCATGTGTGTTCACATACCTTATCAGATCATATGTTCTATGTTGACTTTAGATCATGTCAAGGGAGAGACTATTGAAAGTTAGAAAGCATGTTGAGTTTTTGAAGTCTTGTCTGCCTTATTTGCCACTAATTGATGATACTTGTCTTATAAACTAGTGAAGGCTGATCATCTTCTTTATAATATGTTGAACGTAATCTATTAATTTTTAATGTTTAGGTTCATCAGGCTCTACTAATCTGTGATACCCTTCAGTTCCAGCCTTATCACAGTATCCAAAGTACTGGGTGTCATCCAAAGTACCCTTCCTTGATTGATAGACTTTACTAATCGTATTATCTTTCCAATAATGTGCTCCTTTGTTATCAATTGAAGATGAAGGAGGTATGAGCCACCAATCTTCCAATTCTCTCCGTATACCATACCATTCTTTCAAAAGTCCCAAGCATGTAGGCATTGCGACTGTGCCCACATTGCCTTCAGAGCAATCCCAAGGCTTCTTGCAGAATGTAAAGTGGGTCGTTATTGAGTCCTTTGGGTGAGTACGTTGACAGTCAGTGTCAGAACAATCCTTTCGTCCATCTCTACAGAATTTGGTATCACTGAACCCCATCTTTTTAGGATCTAGCGGCGTTGCTCTTGGAAACTTGTATGTAGATTTCCGTGGATTGTCAGCCATTTGATTATATATACATCGATCAAGCTCGACTTCATTGTGTTCACCTTTTGGTGCAATATCTTCATAATAGTATGGCAGTATGCCTTGAAATGTCACATCACCGTAGAAGCCACCATGTTTGCCTGCCCATCCATCCCTTGGACCAAGTAAAAAGTTACCTCGTTGTAATATCTCAGTTCTATACCGATCTAATACTGTCAACGATGGCTTGACAACAAGAAAACCACCCTGATAACCAACGGGAGCTTCTAGCTTGGGATTAATCACTGAGTTGTAATCACGTGTAAATGCTGCGTCAATTGGTTTTGTAAAGTCTACATCCTTCGTCTTTGGTAGTTTTGCTATTGGTAACCTTCGTCTTGCTTCTTCATCACCTACACCCAGCATAGCATCAAATAAACCATCCATTGGACGTAATATTAGTGAATCGAAGTCTAGATGAACCGCAAGTTTATGCTCGACTAGACCATAGACATGTAATTTGAGTAGTTCAGTATATCCACAGCATCCATCATTATGCATCATGAGGCGTAGTTTGTCAGGACGCTCTCCCTTCCGTAACGACTCTGGAGGACGGTGTATGCCTACATATCCTGCTTGTACCAATTGTTGATATGTTTCACTCTCTTTACTGAGAGTATTATTACTATTGAATATATCATTTCCTCTATCATCATCCAATGGAAATAGAGGCACCAACGGTGGTCGATGTAATATTGTCCAACCAATCTTTTGGAGAAATCTTGCACATTCACCACTCTTTCTTTTGTTATTTGGAGAAGCGGCTGGATCAACTATTACATATACAGCATATCTATATCTACCACCCTTTCCTCCATATTGTGGTCTATTAGTTTGGTGTTCTTCATTATTATTGTTGTTGTTGTTTGAGTTGTTCATTTGCTCGTCTATAGGAACCCAACCAAATGAATTTCTTCGAATAGAATGCAAAAGTACAGCTGCACCATCAAGTCCACCTCTATGCTTTGGAGCACACTTTGTCAATGTTGTTACATATGCAATAACTGGCGGTAAATCTTCATCGATATTGTTATTGTTGTTTGGCGAAGGCAAGGGAGGTACTGCATCAGGTTTATTTGTTTTCCAATATTCTGTATTTTGCCTAGAGAGTATCTTTGCTTCTTTCAGTCTCCATCTTTTCCCATGTCCAGTTGGTTCATATGTTTCTGTTTGATCCTTTTGTGTAACTGTAGGTCGTTTTGTTGGACTGGGTGATGGTTTTGTAACATCAATAGCATTGGCTCTTTGGTGTACATCTTGTACATATTTTTTATGATCTATACTTATCTTGTGGATATCTATTATTGATGGCGGAGTTGTAGTCGGTGTTACATCAAACTTTTCATAAATGACAAAGCTAATGTATAACCATAACATGAAGATGAAACTGAGTAGACATACATTATCAAAGGCAACATTGATGAATGATATCGACTCTTTGTTATTGATCTGCCCATTTTGATAATGTGTTGTATTGTTGGTATGCCGTCGCCTACGCCGAGCCGATGATGACGATGATGGCATGTGATAAATACCATTCGTTTCATCTACATCAGTATTACCACTGTTATTTCCTCGCCGTCGTTGCATGATGCAATGATGCCTATTTCACACAGTAACATCAAGTAGAGGGTGGTTCCTTTAGTTTTTGCAAGGTCTAAGTATCGACCTCATTAAGGATGCCCCTGGGCTTGAGATTCTTGAGAAGCTTTTTGCCTTTGCAATTTCATTTTACAACTCCACTTTGTTTTTAGCATGACTGAGAACTGAGAGGCAACTTTGTAGCGGCCATAAATCCAATATGATACGACGAAGACCTCAAATAACCATGAATACATCTTTATATATACCTATATTTGCCTCTGCCATTGGAATTTTTTTGATAGGCAACAACATATCATGCGTATCGACATTTTCTCCAACATCATTTACAGCTGTTCGACAACAACAATATAAACATCGACCTACTCTTACTACTACTAGCTTGCAGTATACATCATTGGAAGATCAAATATTTGAAGCAGATATACCATCATTTAATGAGACTACTTTATCTACTGGTGGGGATACCTCCTTCATAGGTGTTGATAGCATTTCTGATCTATCACAGCAACAACAATTGCAACAGGTGCTATCCTCTCCTAACTTATTAGACCCTTCCGCTATATTAGATAATATTGGCATTACAAATGAGGATAATAACAATGTTGCAAAAGATATATCAAAGGAAGACGATATAGATTTGACACGTCAGACTATTTTGGATTATATTGATTATGTTGAGCAGGTATCAGATGGGAGTGCCATTCTATTAGAAGATGAAGAGATGAGTACCTCCTCTCTACATTCTGTTGATCAGCAGCAGGAAGAATCTGCTAGCATTCAATTGCTCAAAGATAATACACCCTCAGTCAAAAAGATACTGCGGTTTACTTTACCAGCGATTGGAATCTGGTTATGCTCACCAGTGTTGAGTATGATTGATACAGCTTCTGTCGGGTTGTTGAGCGGCACTGCTCAACAAGCAGCTCTAAATCCTGCTGTATCTCTCACAGAGAATGCAGCACTTCTAGTGGCCTTCATGTACACGGCTACTACCAACTTGATTGCTGCAGCTGTGCAGGAAGATGCCTCAGATGAGTCATCTATCGGACAACCAAGAACAACAAAAACATTAATTACATCACTCAAGTTAGCTTTAGTTGTCGGCTTGGTCTTTGCAAGCATTCTCGGTGCATCATCCAAGTCTCTACTCAAGATACTGATATCGAATGAATCAATTGATCCTGTTGTCTTTACTGCAGCATTAAGGTATGTACGAATTCGTACATTAGGTATGCCAGCAATGGTTGTACTTGGAAGTGCTCAAAGTGCTAGTCTTGGAATGCAAGATGTGAAGAGCCCACTGTATGTGTTGGCTGCTGCGGCTGTTGTCAACTTCTTTGGTGATGTTTTATTGGTACCTCAAGCTAGTTCATTATTTGGTGGGGCGGCTGGAGCTGCGTGGGCAACCGTTGTCTCACAGTATGCGGCTTTACTCTTCTTTGCAAGATGGTTAACTACTCGTCCTGCTACTAAGGATGACAATCACGACAGCAGCCCTGCTGAAGTTGTCAACATTACACAAAGTATCATGGAGCTTACTGGTACGAGCAAAGAAGGAAGCTCTCGAAGAAAAGAATTCAAGAGCTTTCTATCGTCATCCAAATTGTCAAGAAGAATACGGCGTGCTTCAAGTAAGTTCAAGTTTCTAGAGAATCCAGAATCAGTTGCTTTACAAGAGAGCAATACTGATAACAAGGTCAAGAAACAACCACCCAAGATGCGCGGATTCTTGTTTGATAAGATATCTCTCCGTTCATACCTATCACTCTCCAACCTCAACAAGTTAGTGGCCAAGAAGTTTATGCCTTTTATCATACCAGTGTCAACTACATCGATAGGACGTGTATCTGGCTATATTGCAATGGCACATGTAGCTTCGTCTACTCTTGGCACATTTGATATGGCGGCACATCAGATTGTTACGAGTATCTTCTTCTGCCTTGCGCCGTTTGTTGATGCTCTAGGTCAGGTAGCACAGTCTTTTGTGCCGGCTGTATTTGAAGTCAAGGAGAAGAGTCTTGAGAGGGCCAAGGCATTACGGAAAACTGTAAACAACTTTAGAAAAGTTGGTGCAATGATGAGTGCCCTGCTTGTAATTCTCACTGCTTCTATGCCATTAATGTCGAGATATTTCACAGCTGATCCAATAGTACTTCAGCGAGTTAACGGGGCTATACCAGGAGTGGGGTTATTTCTACTTGTCAACGGCTTGATGACAGTAGGTGAGGGTTCGTTGCTTGGTCATAAGGATCTCAAATTTCTGCGAAATATGTATGCAATCTTCTTCTTTACGGTGCCAAGTTATATGCTAAGATTGAAGTACAGAGCATCGATTGGTATCCAACAAGTCGGAGTTGGAACAATGTGGACTGCTTTCGCTGTTTACAATGTGATACGGACGTCACTCTGGCATCTTAGATTAGCACAGCTTCAAAGACGGACAGAGAGAGGAGTTGCAATGGCCAAGTAAAGGCATGAAGATGATATAGACAAAGGTACTATAATGTGCATAAAATATAGAGAAGACATATGAATGAACAACTATTTACTTATTGATTTTTCTCCTGCACTACTCACAAGATCAGGACGTTGTACCAATACAAAAAATAAGCTTTCGATACTACTCCGCTTATCAACAACTTCCTTTATTTCTGAATTGTCATCTGTATGACTATTAGTAAAGAGTGACAGCAACTTCGGCATGAGCTCTAAAGGTAGGTCTAACAAGGAAACAAGATGTATGTTTTGAACAATTGCCACTCGAATGCCACCCCGGTATTTGATTGTTCTCAAATACAGCAGAGTCTGCTCTGCACGATATTTGTCTTCATCACTATAACTTTTGACTGTCAATATTGTCTCCATATTTTCTAATAGCTCAACAACTTCAGGTATCGAGTCAGATAATCTATGATCTAACCTTTCGGCCCATCCAAGCGGCGTAGTTTTTAGCCAATCCTCATGAAAGAGTACTTCTGGACATGCTTCAATTAATGCTTGGACTTTGTCAATAGATGCCCGTGACCTACAAGCTCGATGCAGTGGGCTTTGTGTTTTATGATCAACAGACTTGACTCCCTCTGGGTATATACTAATTAAATGATTCAGTACAGATAGCGATGATGATGGGTAGGTGGCCGCCAAATGTAGTGGTATTGCATTAAATGAGTCTAGTTCTTTCACAAGGTTTGGATTCTTAGATGTGATGTATTGAATGATTGTATAGTCAGATCCCTCGGCAATTGCATAATGAAGGACAGATCTTTTCCCACTTAGTTTCTGTTTTAATGCTTCTGGACATGCCTCTACTAACAATTGTACTACTTCTAATGAACCTCCGAGTGCAATAACAATTGCAAGCGGGTATGCTTCTCCTATGCCACATCTCCATCTACATTTTTGACACGAAGCTTCTGGATGTTTCTTAATAATAGAAAAGACTGCATCATTATCATACTTTGCTTTGTCTGACTCAAGAAATGGACACAAGTCTATTTTGAGAAATAGATCCTGAGAAGAAGGTAGATTAGAAAGAATGTAACACATCGTGTCAGAGTATCATACGTATCACACATTCAATTGCAAAAGAATCATCGAAAATTTCTTACCAAATGTGGTCGGGGTACTCTTGTGTTATTTCGCCACGCCATATTATAATAACTCTACACAAATATACAAAGTAAAGCAAAGTAATAGCATAGGTAGATGTGTACTTTTTTGTAAAATCCTTGTTACTCAATAAATACTAATGTTGTGATCTCCAAACTACCACTATTCGAAAGATCATTTAAAAATTGATTTATTTGCTATACTATTGGTATACGAAGTGGCCTCTATCTTGGCTAGCTATCGATTATCAAGTCTGCCATAAGTACCTTAGTTTAGTAGCTAGAGAGATAAGTGCCAAGCGGTATCCGGTATCTTTATTCGTTACGTTTTTGACTTCTTTTTTGTTGTGTTGTTGTTGTTGCCCGAAGGAAGAGGTGTAGAATAATATACTCTCAATTGACGGCGGCTACTCCTTTGTTTATTCTATATTATTAATTAATTAGTCATCATGAGTGTCGATAACGCCATCGGTAAGTCGCGGTCTCCATTTGCGTTTGATATCTCTTGTTCCAACAATATGCCAAAATTTTCTTGCTTTTGTCCAATGTTATTATTAATTATTATCCTTGATGTTATATGGTACTTATTATTCTCTTATTATCCTCTGCATAATATTTTCTTGCTTTTGGTTGTTTCTAATGTTCATAATATTATCACATCCTATATACTAACTACACTCTTTTAGGAATGATGGACGGTGCATACTTCACCTCGAAGAATGAAATTCTATCATTTCTCAATCAACTACTTGATCTAAACCTTACCAAAATTGAACAGACTGCCAGTGGTTGCGTGGCATGTCAGCTCATTGAATATTGCTTCCCAAAATCAATTCCAATGTCTAAAGTTAATTGGGGTGCTAAGAGTAGTCATGAATATGGTATGTTTATTGAATAGTATATGTTTTTTGATAATTTATATTGATAAACAAACTAAAATACATACCCCATCTCTTATTAGTTGCCAACTACAAACTACTACAAAATGCCTTTAAGAAGAATAAGATTCAAAAGTACATTGATGTTGATAAGTTAATCCGTGGCAAGTTTCAAGATAATCTTGAGTTTTGTCAATGGTTAAAGGCATTCTTTGATCAAACGGGAGGGATTAATGGTGCTCGTGAGGGTTATGATCCAGTTGCTGTACGTGCAAAAGGAAAAGGAGGTAAAGCTGTTGGCAAGAGTGTTGGTGTGAAGAAGTCTAGTAGTGCTAGAAGTGTTGGTACGGCAAGGACTGGAGTGTCATCGGGAGCATCACGACGTACTACAGCTAGCAGCAGTGCATCATCTTCCACCCCCACCACTGGCAGTAGAAGTCCACGCCGTCCTACATCTGCTACATCTTCTTCATCCTCTGCTACACGTCGTCAGAAGGAGAATACTACCAACACAGCAACATCAACATCTGCTCGTTTACCAACCAATCCAAGAAAGGCATCTGTTACTGCGTCAGCGGCGACCAAAGCCAAGTATGAAGACGAGATTCGGTCACTCAAAAGTGAAAACACTAAACTCAAGGCAAAGTATATTACATTGGAACATTCCTCGGCAGAGACTGAAATGACTCTACAAACTGTGGAATCGGAGCGTGACTTTTACTTTGAGAAGTTGAGAGGTATTGAGCTCATGTTGCAAGTTTACAAGGAGAAGGAAGACGAAGAAGAGGGGAGTGGAGAAGTATCAAAAGTTATGGATAGTATCTTCAAGGTCATGTATGCTACTATGGATGATAATGTAGAGGTTGATGAGAGTGGGAATCTTCTCGGTGATATTACTTTACAAAGTAATGTAGACTCGTCTCTTTCTATTTCGGTAGTGGATAGGGGTGCTGGTGCAACCAACAATGTTAGTTTGGCGAAAGCACAGGATGAGCTCGAGCAGAATGAAGAGGAAGAGTTGCTAACTGATGGCATTGATAACAGCGCCGTGGTGGAAGATGCTGTTGCCAGTCAATTCTCTGATGAAAGCGATGACGAGGAATTACTCACAGCTGGTCTTGACGAGGATGAACCTTTAGCCGCCAAGACGAACGAGCCAGTAGTTGAAAGTGCTAATGGTCAACTCAAGGATATGTCTGCAATTGTTGATGATGACGGCTTCTCTTCTGAAGATGATTTGCGATCAGATTAGAGCACATTGATGCATGTATACAAGGAAATTACACGAAATTACACATGTATATAATATGTGGATAGGGTTGGGGTTGTGTGTTGTCTTTTGCAGCTATCTGTGATCAGTGGACGGAGCAGAAAGTGATGGACGGTACAGTATATGTTCTAAGATATATAAGATCAAAGTTAACAGAGGTAGTCGTCTTGTATAGTATAGTTCAGAAGAGGAGCAGGTACCTATCTTAAGCGCCCTGCCTAAGTCAGTCGTATCGTGTGTAATATGTAGACTCTTTGTTTAAGGTCAAGACGTAATACTTAGTTTCACAACTCATACTTCAAACAAAACAGTAACCTCCATTTGCTTTTAGGTTTTATTTATATATAAGTTAGTTCTAGTAGTAGGATTCGTATTTGTGGAGCGAAGGGGTTGTGGTGGTTAATTGTGGACAAGTCATGGAGTGTGTTCTTTTTGTATTCTTCACCCAAAAGCAAAACTGAAATCATGTGTAGCCTATACAACATACCATTCCAATCAGTTAACATGTCTCACATAGTTCATATATTTTTGTGTAGCTGAGTCTTGCACTAAGTACTCAACCATTTTAAGTTCTCAAGAGTATATATATAACAGCTTCTTATGAATGGAAAGCAGCAATATTGGAAAGAGCAGGAACTGATCCTGGGATGGAGTGCTCAGAAACAAATGATAGAATGGCAATCATTGCAAGACGTCCGTTGTTAAGTTCACTGGTTCTCTTCTTGTCCATAACATCTTTACTAACACCAGAGAAGTCAATCTTTGGGAAGACCATTTCAGGTAAAGGTCCGCCATTCATGTAGTGTACTTCCTTTGACTCGGTAATAAGCTCAGCTGCTAAGATGGTTACCAAGATCTGTGCCTTACCAGCAACAGGCACGGCATCCCAAGCATCAATTGGGTTCATAGTTGATAGAGATTCAAAGCTAATATCACTAGAAAGCATACCGGGGAAGTGGAAACCGGCTGCATTGACAAGGTATCCTGTTGTGGCAACCATGGCCGCACGGCTGTGCTTAAGCTCGGCGGCACGGAACCAACGAAGTGTGGCATCACTACCGAATTCTGAAAGCTTAAATGGGTCAAAGTTTTTAAGAGGAGCTGAAGCACCTCCGATATCATCCATACCCAAAGATAATTGTGTGCTAGCAGGCTGTTATTGTTTGTGATTGTTTTGTTGCAAAAGATGGAGACATATGTTAGCAAAATAAATATCAAATATACCGACGAAGAGTTTGCAATATCTAGAATATCCCAGCTGTATTATACCAAGCTCAGGGCAAACATAGACCACATGACATCGATCGAGCTTTCAACCTCTTAATTTTTTGGATACCCAAAATCGTATCCTATTTAAAATTATATCATATAATAAACGCACCTTGATGGAAGCCGGAGCAAAGGCAGCGGCAGTGCCGATAAGGGATAAGCAGAATGCAGTCTTCATGGTGTCTATTGGATTGGTGAGGAGAGGAGCTAGTAGCGGCGAATTTGTTATGCAAAATAACACTCTCAAATCTTCCAAAAGGATACCTTCAAGTTCGTATCCTATATCTTTTCCACTGTTAATTTGCCTATGATATACTGTATTATTAAGAAAAGAATCCGTGCGATGACAACTCTTTCTTCAACCAACTTTAGGAGAAAGACTAAAGGACACCACATCATTCAGACTTTGACAGCTTGAAATTGTGAAAACAACAAGCACCAACTCATAACACCTGATGACAATGATGTGGCTATTTGATCGTAGTTGATGACTGGCGGCGGCATGAGAATATAGTCAAACAATTGCAATTAATATACTACATTGTTGATATAGTAATATAGGACTGAGCCAGTATCTAAATCTCTAACTTGGACGAACAAGAATAAAGCAACTTCAATAGAGAGGAAGAATAATGGCTCGACAACAAAGTATCAACATCAACAACAATGATGATGCATCATTGCAACAACAAACAGTAACTAAATCACCAAGTCCACCACTCTTAAATGGGTCAGTTGATTTAAAAAGTCAAATGCTACAGGCACGTCGATTATCTCAAGAACACAATCAAAAGAATGATTCTCCTCCCATGCAGGCTTCAATCATTGGAGTAGGAGAAGGTCAACAGCAACAGATGTTACCACCAATGCCAACGCAGTTAACAACTCAACAAGCGGGGAGTATACTATCGCGTATGGTAACTGCACAGAACTCTGTCAATGGTGCATCAGTGACTGTTCAACCATTTAGGGCAGTGGCAAGTATGCAAGACATTCGACGATCAAGTTCTTCATTAAATACTGTACCAGAGATACGGAGTGGGATTATACCTCAACAACAGCGTGGCGGTGGTATGAATCAGACTTTTAATTTGAATCATAATAGAGTGGGATCGCAGCAGCAGCAGCAGATACGGATGACTGGTGGAATGCAGCAGATGGGAGGAGTTGCAAATAGTGGTGGTCAACAACAGATGAATCCCCTATTGAAGATGATGGAGGAACGTATGGCAGCTAATAAGGCATCGGGAAATAGTACTACTAATATCCAACAGCAAGAGGCACAAACAAGAGCGACGCCAGCACCCGCACCAATGTCAGGTCAAGAGAAGGAAGCACTCGAAGCCTCAATAAGTAAATGGGGAGGTATGGCTCAACAAGCATCAACAGGATCAAGTCAAGCGAAGACGACAATACAGCCTACATCCATTGACACGGGCGAGTCTTCTTCTTCTGTGCAAGAGCAGCATCAGTTGCAAAGGCAAACACCTCCTGGAGGAAGAGTTCCCTTAAGTCCCAAGCAGATAGACTTACTCAGGGAATTGACATCGTCACAACATAATCTGCTGAGGAACAATGTACAACAGCAAGCTACTCAGAATCAATTACTTCAACAGCAACTCTTACAGCAACAACAACAACTTTTACAGCAGCAACAACAGGTTAGAGGCTTGACTCGGAATGCAGTATCATTAGCAGAGGTAGATCGACTACGAAGAGCGAATCAAACAATCCAATTACGTCAACAGCTTGTGATGCAAGAACGGATGAATGAACAATACAATAACTCAGTAGGACAGTACTTGCAACAACGAAACATAGCTGCCTCAGCATTAGCCGGCCAGGCCGCCATGTCTCAAGAGGATTTGAACAAGTTCCAAGCCGATGCAATGGATAAGATTAAGAAGAAGTTATCCTCGGGTGATTTAAACTCATCATCATTCCGTAAACGGCGATCGTGGGACGCGAACTCACATGATGACCTAGCTTCACTAAGTTCACGATCACCCTCGTTGACATCATCAACATCATCGAATAAGATACATCGATCGAACAGTCGGACATCTGTCACTGGTAGTATGGAAAACTTGCGTATTAGATCAATGACCAACTTTTTAGTTAATAGTCCTAGTATGAGGAATCAAAGCTTTAGTAACTTCTCGAGTGGTGGAGGTATACAACAATTGAATAATAGACTGAGTGCTTCGGGATTTAGTATGAAGAATCAAAGTTTCTCATCTGCCTCAAATCTATCACAACAGCAACAGTTAAGACGAGGACCGACGGCGGGACAATCGGCATCATCTCTAGCATCGTTCCAACATCAACAACAACATCCATCGACTACACTACGAAGGAATAACTCTAGTAATAATTGGATCAAGTCATTATGTGATCAACAAACTAACAATAGTAGTGCAGGGAAGGCGGCAGCTACTACTACACATGAAATCCAAGCCTTGAAGAAGATGAGTAGTAGTAACAGTATCAACCAAGTACAGGCTGCCATTACACAGCAAATTGTTGCCAATACACATCAAGAGGGATTGGTACTCAATAAGCCAATACAAGTTCAAGCTGAGGAAAGTTTGCCGCCTTCGACTGAAAGATCAACACCGAATAATAACACATCCGAGACTATAATAATGTCAGACTTACCAGATAGAATAAAGTATCAGAATGCTAAGACGGATGTTGTGAAACCTCTTGATGTTGTAAAGGATGCATTATCATCATCTGGTGCCAAGTGTGAGACAAAATCATCAATGGATATGGATGATAGTTTCTTCGTTAAGGTTACTGATATGTATGGTGGTGATGTTGTGAATGCCATCCGATCAAATGATGTAGATGCTTTGAGAACGTTACATGCCGATGGAACAAAGCTACAATGTGGGAATCGCTTTGGAGAAACCTTGATCCATCTTGCATGTCGTCGTAGTAGTCGAGAGTTAGTATCCTTCCTTGTCAAAGAGGCAGATGTCTCTCTATATGTTCGCGATGACTTTGGTAGAACGCCCATGCACGATTGTTGTTGGAGAGCGGAACCTGACTTGGAGCTATTTGATATGCTTTTAGACGAAGCACCAGAGCTATTGCTACTTAGTGATAAGAGAGGTCATACACCACTTGACTACTCAAGAAGAGAGCATTGGACTTCACTTGTGCCGTTTCTCAAGGAAAGAGCGCATAAGTTCAAGCCTGTTTGATTGCGAGATTAGCTTCAATCAGACACCGCAAGAGGTAACCTTTACCTTTATGTAGATTAAATATAGAATAACTCATAACAATAATCAAAGACTAATAATTAATAGACTAGTCTATATCTCAAGTATCATTTCCGACCTTACAATTATTCACACCTTGCTCTCAACTGAGCACACACCAAAACAAACTATAATCCCTCACCTGCTTCTCTCTTGACTTACTGAGTACGAAGCAGGTTTTCAAGAGCAACCTTTGCCTGCACACCATATGCAATGTTCTCAGTCTTGATACAGACCTTTGCAGCGTTAACACCCTTCTTGAAGGTCAACTCAGCCATGAAGGTCATACCTGTAGAGGTCTTCATCGAAAAGTAGGCCACTTCCTGACCTTCGGCATTTGGTACAGGACGACGAGCAATCAAGAAGATACGATGCATCTTGAACTTGGCAGCCACATTATCAATGTCAGTAGATGCAGGAGGAAGGTCGCTGACGGTTCCATAAAGTTCCTTCTTGTCATCAATACTCTTCCAGGATTCAATGAAGGATGCACGTTCCATTGTCCCATCAGGTGCAAACAGAGCCTCCAATGCAAAGTTGGCTGCAAAGTAAAAGACTAGGCTCGTTGTCAAGTTCTTAATTGCCACTTGGATTTGTGGAGATGCCGGCTGTCCAGCAGGGACGGGTGCTAGCATGTTAGGATTGTTTACAAGCTCAACAGATTGCTTTCCAGAGCCACCCATGGCAATGGGAGGGTTGAATACGACCTGCTGGTTGGCAGGTGATAGACCAAAGGAGTTCTTGTTAAGTTGGATAGCAAGACTCTGGACAGGCACATTGCTTGACACATTTCGCACTTCCATCTCAAGTTTAACAGCCCCCGCCACTTGACGAAATCCAGCCCAAAGCTCGAGACCACCTGATTTCTCGGGTGCACAAACCTTGGCCATGCGTGCTTCAGGAGTGGAAGTAGGAGAGGGTCCACCAAAGAGATCGTCCATTCCTCCGCCACTGGCAGCACTGGCTGGGGTGGCGGCGTTGTCGTTGACTGATAGTCCACCCATATCTAACAAATCTCCACCATTGTTAACATCATTCTCATCCTCATAATCTTCCTCCTCGTCACCTTCTTCGATCTCTTCCCCAACATCACCAAGGCCTAGATCATCTCCTCTAGGAATACGCTTGGCCCTAACAACGAATGCTTCGGGTGGTTTGTGATAGATACTACTGAGAGTAGCAATCTGGCCAACCAAAACATTCAACAAGTTGGGTTCTAAACGGAAGGTATCATCCTCAATCACGGGCTTATCTCCCAACACAACAAGTTTGGCAGCCTCGGGATCTGTTGATAATAAACGCCAATAAATGAAACCTCTATCCCTCAAGTCTGGATTATCACTCTCTTCAGTTGCAAGGTCAAGAACACGCTGGACCATATCTTGTGTTTCCTCTGGATTCTTAAGGAAACACTTGACAGTTGCCGTTAGAAGCTGCAATTGCACAGTAGGATCCTCCTCCTCGAATGTTTCAAGGAAGGTATCAAGTAGCTCATCGGCATTATCAATCCTCTCGGCATACTCCCCAATAATCCAAATCATACTAGCCTTTGCCTGGGGCTCATCCAAGGTATCAAGATTGTCACAGAGGGTGGCAATAATAGATTCATAACGGTTGGGATAACGGCGGAAGATATCCTTAATAACGATGACGGACTCTTGAACAACATAGTTGACCTTTGTCTGGATAAGTTCAAGAAGGACACCGATACAACGTTCAGCGGCACGTTCTAACTTGACGGCACATCGACCAATTGCTGATACGGACTTTCGAACGAAATCAACATCTACCTCAGTAGCATACTCCTTGAGCTCCAAAAGAACCTGATCAATATTACGCTCGTTAACGAGAGCGATGATGATTTCCAACTTCTCCATCTTGACATAAATGGGATCATTGTACTTGCAGAAGAATACTTTAATCTCATTCTCAAGGATGCTTGGACGTTTTTGCACAATCAAGTTAATATTCCTCAATGCCACATACTGAATTTCAGGCTCAGAGTTGAGCAATGTTACCAAAGGAGGAGCGAGCTTCCGTGTTAATGCTCGAATACTCTCGGCATGTGCAGTGGCACCCGGAGTTGAACTACCAGCCATGACATCCATGTACGATAGGATCACCTTCACAGCACTCATAACCACGGCACTATTGGCATGTTGTAAACGAGGAGTGACACGTTCAATAATACCCTCAGCCTCACGTGCCTCAGAAGGTGTATATTTGGCAAGTGAATCCAAGATAAACACCTGTCCCCATTCGGTACATTCATTAAGAGCAGCCAATAACTTTTGCAATACCGAGGCAGTAATTTTCATAACATCACGTCCAGAAGTTTCCGAAATCTCACTAAGAGCGGCAACACCATTGGCAACTACACTGGGGTTGGAATCGGAAATTAAATCATGTAATGTTTCAATAAATCCACGTTCTTGTACTAATTCGGGAGCAATATCATACAGTTTGGCTACACATACTGCTGCAGTTTTCCTCACATACTGTAGTTTTGTTTATTGATGTATAGTTTTGGATTAGTGGGGAGTGGATTAATTATGAGTTGTTTGTTGGGGAAGTAAAAATACACAAGATGTGCACATAAAACATATTATACACCAACAAACTAACTCACCGGATCTTCATCCCTTAAAGCCCTGCCGAGAGGGTCACATAAATATTCCGTAATCCTATCAACACGAATACATCCCATAGTTCGAACAGCCAACGCTCGAATTAATGGATTAGGATCATTCGCATCCTTAACAAACGTATTAACCGCCAACAGTGTTAACTCAGGCTGACTCTTGGCATAATTAATTATATATAAATATACCAATTTCTTTAATTCAATATTACCAGTTTGGACACAGTTTAATACATCTGGGAAGAGATCTTTGACGTCCTTGCCTACGGTCATACTTGCAATAACTTTTTTCACTGCATCAACTTTGGTTGTTCGGTCAGTTGAGTGTAATTCAAGACGGAGTTCATGCATCTCACCCTTCTTTTGGGTTGTGAAGAATCGTGAATCGGATCCTCCACCGGCGGCGCCATCTTTGGGTGCCATGGTTTGATAGCAGCGTAGTTATTATTTGCAATAGGGGCTCTAGTCAGTAGTCAACTCACTTCATCAGTATGTGAAAAATTTTGGTTGAGGATACCGCCAGCAGTGAATAGTGAATGTTGCTGAAAGATCGGCTGAGATCGGCCAATAAACTCGACATATTATAAATAAATAAAGTGGCAATGGATACTGTATTTGGTGTTGCATATGATGGTGGAGGTACGTTCATTTATCGTCGGGGGTATGCGGTAGTAAAATCTATGAGCAAATGAAGGATATATTTTACACTAAGATGCACCCTGAAAAATTATGTGCTTTTGCAATTGTGTTACCAAACAAAAGGGATGGCTGATACAGGCTGATACCCTGCAATAACGGAATATATTGGCTGTGTATTTGTTTGCATTTTGTGTATATGCTATCTTGTTTTACATACATATCACTCACCCAATTATTTATTTATGTAAATTATCACACATCAACACAACTACAACAAACAACGCAACAGTGGTACTTGCTACCGATCAGGTTAATGCCCGATCAATTCTAATGTATCAACAGAATCTTGATAAGATAGCTGAATTATCATCACACTCGGCAATGGGCGTATCCGGACCAAATTGTGATCTTGTGAACTTTTCTGAATACATTTCTAAAAATCTTGCATTATATGAACTATCCAATGATGGTATGAGATTATCCACACATGCACAGGCCAACTTTTGTCGTGGCGAACTTGCCAAGGCATTACGTAAGGGTCCATACCAGGTTAATGTTATTTTGGGTGGGTATGATGAGAAGGTACCCACTGGCGGGTCAATGTATGTGATGGATTATCTTGGTAGTTGTACGAAACAAAATTATGGCGCACAGGGATATGCATCCAACTTTTGTCTATCAATCATGGATAGGGATTGGACTGAGGGATTGACGGAAGGTCAGGCAGTGACTCTAGTTGAAAAATGTATGAAGGAGTTGGAAATGAGATTTTTGATCAATCAGAAGAACTTTATTATCAAGGTTATCGATAAGGAGGGTGTAAGAACATTAAAGTATGGTGCTGATCCTACGGATAACTAGAAAGAATGGTTGGTTGATGTAGAATGATGAATATGGGGGATATGAAAAGTGAGGATATGATTGTTGGGTGATTGTTTAGATGGTCTTCAGATTGTGAATAAGGTTGTCAACAGTCTAGCTCATAAATCATAGAATCCCTTTTCGATTGGGGTGATTAGATTATCTTAAACAGGACTAGCTACTGCAATTTAGCCTATTACAATAGTTGGATCTCCACTCCTTCATCAACTCATCAACCTCACTCAATAAATAATTGGATGATCCTGTTGAAAATGACTTGGTATCGATCAAAGATCAATAAGCACTAGATGTGCAACGAGGTGTTTATGGGATCCAAAATAGA
>Ga0075437_11513_pt1 | contig 18192 bp, 18 predicted proteins | sample MintriMetagenome_FD_74266 | JGI IMG/M metagenome (GOLD analysis project Ga0075437, IMG submission 74266) | Marine eukaryotic communities from Monterey Bay, USA to study complex ecological interactions - Minidiscus trioculatus and... | ecosystem: Environmental > Aquatic > Marine > Unclassified...
TAAATTTCTATTTAATAGTTCTGTATGGTTAAATTGTGTGTGGCGGTGGAGTGGTATGATACTCTTAACATGACATATCATATGCTCACTTTTACTTTCACTTTCATATCTCCCACCCAATAGTAAGAACCGAAGAAGAACAAGATAAAATGATAATGAAACTTGCAGAAAAGGGTATAGCCTGGGCACAAAGCGATGTGGGCCGCGGATACTTTAATGGCATCCGTGATTATCCAGTTGATAAGAAGGAGGCGTTCAAATGGTTGAGTTTAGCAGCTGAGCAACGGCATGCACCTGCTATAAACAATTTGGCTGTATGGTATAACAGCGAAACTAAACCTGATGGATTAAAGGAGAAACAATTAAGGATAGAGGCGGCCAATCTCGGTAACTCGGAATCTCAATTGTACTTGACTGAAATGTATCGACGGGACGATGAAAATCCAAAGGCTATCGTTTATGCTACACTTGCATATGACACTCTTCAACGTGAGAAGAATTGCTCATATGATCGGGAATGTCTTCCTCAGAAAGATAAAGATAAGTCCTGGGTTCTTGGCAGAATAGCATTACTCTTGGGAGAATCATTTTATTACGGAGACAGTGGGAATGCCAAATCACTTTATCGGGCAAAACATTACTTTGAAGTGACAATAAAAGAGGGGAACGGAAATGCATGTTATTACCTTGCAGTAACATTATGCCAACTCAGCGAAGCTCAATATGGCGGAAAGGCACAGGGCTATCCCCAGAGCAATGTATTGGTTAAGTAGAGCCGTGGCAGAGGATGAATTGAGAAAAGGGGATGCTCTCCGTGTAATCAACCAATTACAGGTTTATGGGAAACAAAATTGTGCCAATTACCCGTGTGGGAATGGCAAGGGGATATTCTCAAAAGGACCTTTGAAGCAATGTTCCAAGTGCAAAGCAATGTGGTACTGCTCAAAAGAGTGTCAAGTGAGACATTGGAAGAATGGACACAAAGAGGATTGCAATTTCAAAATATGCACCGAGACCAACGTGATGGGAAGTAGACAGCTTTGAATATCCACACCTAAAGACATAAACAAACTAATGTATAAATAATAAGTTGTAACACCATCTAAATATAGCAACCAAATGAATCTCAACCTTTGGTATCCTTTGATTATGGAAAAAGATATGCTACCATATCAATGACGGCAAAAAGTTGACGTATTGGAATTTATCATATGCACACTTCTTTAACCATCATATATCTATAAAGTGGTGGTGTATGCAATGTGGTAGTTCCGGTAGGCCATGCCAGCCTGGTGATTATGTATATGTAGAATGGTGTAGATCGACCTTACGTCAGCAGTGGAACTCAGTGGGTGAAACATTACGTCCAGTTAGTAATCCAAATCATGCATGACTGTAAGTGGATACAATACCAACCGTCCATTGAGATTGTATGAATGTAAAGATGACTATAATAAGCAACAATTTGATGGATTTAAAAGTGTGGGGAAGTTCGAGCTGTTTCCAAAGGGTGATGATGTGAACTGCTTGAGTCAACAACATCATCCTAGTTCTTATGAGGGAGTATATCCTGAGAATTGTGCATTGAGTAGACGATACCAAACTAGTTCTTGGGTTGTATTTTGAGAGATGGGTGGATGAGTAGGTTGTTCAAAGCTTAGACTACTTTAACTGCCTTTTCATTATGCTATATTATGATTAACTAATTGTAGGTTCACTTTGTTGTTCAAACAGCTCTGGCATCTTCCAACTACGTAAGACCTCAGTTGCACAATGTTCTTAGGGAGTATACTTTCATCACGAGGATAATAGTGGTGCACCAGGTTCAATACTTTGGGTGCAAGCTTCAAACCGAGAGAGTCATCACCCTCATCATCAAGTTCCAAATTCAAATGATAGACATTACTCCCTTCCCTATTCCTCGAGGACAAAAGGCAATATATCTTCATCTTCCTATTAATTGACTTTTTAGTAAGATTCTCCGGCGTACCCTCTGGAAGAAAACCCTCATCATAGTATACATCATGATTAGAGTCAGATACAGAGTTGAGACTTGTGGGGTCATAAGTAACTTTGGTCAGGGCCTTAATACCAATGTCTGTAAAGTCATTATTATTCAATTGAAGCCAGCCTATGCTGTCATTCTGTTCTAATGCTCGGGCAATCAACACAGCATCATTATCATCGAGGTGATTGTTTGACAAGTTTAGATCCATCATAGGAGGATTCTTACTAGTAAATATGCCCAAATCAACCTTCCTAACCCGTTCAGCATTCCTTATATAATCGGGTATTTCAGTGCCGCCCCCTGTTCGAATGTTGTTTCTCGCAAAATTCATTTTAATAATCTTTCCGCCATTAAGAAGAGAGCATAATGCTTCATAACCATTGATACCCTCACCAAAACAATTCTCAAGACACACATCAGTAATGTAGGGATGGCTAGTGATAGCATCTGCCAAGTAATTTACGTCTTCCATGTTGTTGATGTGATTACTAGTCCAATTGATCTCTCTCATATATTTATTGTCGTTAATTGCTCCAACTGCAACCTTTGTACGATATCTTTGCCCCATCCCTAAACTAATATCATTATTACAGAGGCTAAGATCACTAATTATATTGCCTCCCAAAGCAGGTGTCAACAAATCAGTAACAATCCAGGGCAACTCTATGTTTTTAATGGATATTAATAAAATAACTTTAATTTGTGATTGATATAATTGCAATGCGTTGGCAAACTCTTTCCAATGCGGGAGAAGTGATTTGTCATACCGTAGCATGAGACCTCCATCATTATCACCTAAACTAATAGTTCCATCATATCCATCAATGCTCCCACTTCTCAGATCACATGTTTTAATCTTGATTGTTCGTAGGAACTTTTCCATAGCATCAACGTAATCCTCATCAAATCCAAGGTTAGTCCAATAGCTAGATGGAATGGAAGGGGCACTATATTCCCAATTATTTTCGTTTGTCAATATTTTCATAGATCTCTCCAATGTACCGCATCTTTTCTTTATACTATCTATTTCATTTTGCATCTCATCCATACGAGATAGTTTACTTTTCATATCCTGCATCTCGGCTAGGATATCGGCCAATGTTGTATCAACGCCGCCATCTCCTTCTTCTACTTTAGGTCTCTTTGCTTTATTGTCACTCATTCTTCTGTTGTACCTTTAGGGTGATGCTAATATATTAAGATACTCTCTCTAGAGTCTATACGAGTCTTTAGTAGACTTTTCTCATGGATATAAATGCAGCTGACCCAAGACTGCCAATTATTACCGATAGAGGGTTTAAAACTGATCTAATAACTGTATTGTTAGTATATGGAAGTATATATTATTTGAGTTATCGGTCTCTAAACATCTATTGTAACATCACAAACATTACTTAAACATTGCTACCTATCTAATAGTCTCATAATTTTAGGATACCATTTGTGGTATATATCCTTCCCTATGACGGCATTATTTGAGTATCCTAGCGTTTGTTGTCGGCGTCTATATATCTCTCATACAACTAGGTATACATACAAAATGAGTAGTAATAATACCACAAAGAAGCGTAAGGTTGATAGTGATGAAAGTGGTATATCATTGGCCGCGGTATTAGCAGAGATGCAAGAGATGAAAAGTAAACTATCTCATATGGATGAGTTGGAAAGTCGGTGCATCTCTTTGCAAAATGAAATGGATGGTATGAGAGATAGACTATCTCGTATGGATGATATGCAGACCACTATTGATAATCAACAATCTCAAATTGATAAATTGGAAAGCAAATGTATGCATCTCGAGGATAAATGTAATTCATACGAAAGAAGTATTGAATTATTGACAAAAGAAAAACGATGGAGGAACTCTGCACCAGGTATACCCCAGAGTCCACCAATTCAAATACAATCAAATGGATTGATACAAAACCACACATTAGATGTTAGGGGTGAAATGGCTACTAGTGGTTATGATCATCGTTCTAATCAAGATTGGTATAACCAGGAATGCAAAAAGGTTCAGGAAGCTTTAGAAAATCAATATACCATCTGCTCTAAAGCATTGTCACAAATATCGCTCTCATTAGAAGATGCAAGAAGATTGATGGAAATCAATATAGATTCTCATTTACTAATCAGAACTAGAACTATTAATAGTAACAAATTTTCGTCTGATCCGAAGACACCAACTCTAAGAGAAAGTATGTTCACAACATATGTTCTTCAGGATTCGGTTTATTTAATTGACGTTGATCAATGTCAACCTAAAAATGTTGGATTTTGTTGTAGTTTGCTTTTGTCGTTGTGTGAACACTGGCAGAGACACATTCCAACATCAGCAGGAAGATATATTGGTATTGTTAATGTCGATGGCAAAAAGATTATCTCATATGCACTAGGTTTTATTGGTGTGTTCTCAAAAGCTTGCAGAAAACTCGAATGCGATAAGAGTCAATACAAAGAGCATAACGCTGATATTAAAGCTTTAGTACTGATGCAGGTTGAGAAAGAGTTTGCTGTGGCCGGAGGAGTCAATCGATGGTTACTTGAAGATTTGATCCGTAGACTTTGGATTATTAGTGGATGTTCAGAGGATATTCAACTTTGAGTTCCAACTGATACTCTATATTTAGATATCTCCGGGTGTGTATGGACTTGTTGGTGTTATTCATTGTTCGATCGAGCATTTGGACCAAATTTGTATTGAGTGGCATCGACATCAAGGATTCGCTAGCGGTAGTCAATAATCTATGAAATTGAATTACTACGCGGTTGAAGAAGATGCCAAGTTGTTGTATGATACTAAGCGGGGTAACGTAGTGTCTGCGGCTGATTAGATTAGTGATTAGGTGCACCTTAATCGTTAAGATGTTATTATTATATTCTACATTTTAACTTTACCACCGATGGATCTCTGATTCTAATTCTACACCCACTCCCTCTACCTTTACTCATCTTAGCCTTTTCTCTTTCATCCCCAACATCATTCATTAACTAACCCCACCCTTAACTTATTCATCATCGTCATCATCCTCGTCTTCATCGTCGTCATCATCATTCTGCAAAACGGTGTGTGAAGATGAGATACATGTAAATTAAATCTAGTACACATATCAACAAATAAAACAAAACTTACATCATCATCATCATCATCATCTCCAGGCCTGGTACTCTTTTCCGTAAAGTCTTCCCATCCTTTTTCTAATCCCTCTAAATTATCCACATGATCATGTATAGCAAAGGGATCCTCGCCATGTTCCCACGGATGACGCATACCTAATACTACCGGTAAGTCATGCTTGGCACGGTAGAATACCCATAACCATGTAAAGAAACCGCATATTTCACCTGCCATTGTATGATGGGGTGATACTTCCATCCAATGTCTATTGTATGTATTGATGTGTGTTTGTTTATTGTGGTTGGAGTCGATGAGTGTTGTAATTTTCATTTGCAATTATTTGTGCACATGATGTGTTCATTGTTAGGGTATTGGTGATAAAGAGAGGGGGGCGAGCGTGAGTATTACGGATATGATTGAACAAAAATAACTACATCAATACCACCAATTAACTTAACAACAGTGCAAATACACGGATTAATCCCTTTTATCCCAGACATCAAGAGAGCATAAGACAAAGTAACAAAATTGTACATAATAATATATCAGCCACACATCTCTTCGCCCTCACGCCACTGATACATAAATATACGTATCAAAAACACGCCAATATACCAAATCAACAATTGATAAAACTTACGCTCCACCACCCATATTCCTTCTTTGTACTTTACAATTATTATTGGTATTATTTTTGATTGCTGTTCTTCCTACCGACTTGTTGTTGATTCCCCGTCGGCTGACGATGGATCTCGCCATTGATGATGCTCTAGCTGCGAACATGTTATATTGTGCTACTAACAGGGCTATCTACGAATGTTTTGGGGTATTATTGTTGTGTTTGCCGCCGCTCTTTATTTCCTCAATATGTAACCAAACACCAAATAAAAGGGCAGACATGTAGCCCGGGGACTAAATGCCCAGAGATTATTCATTTTGTGTTTGCAACTCGTCTCGATTATTGACCGCCCACTACCCCAATCACTGCCGCAAAAGAGCCTACACCACGCCTACAGCATCCATTAATATGTACAGTTCGCGGTCTGTATCATGGCTTTTTCTCATGGCAATAACATTTATCAGTAATTACTCCTCAACAAATAAAATGTACACCGTTGGTGCATCTAGTAACCTTGATGACGATAAATCAATATCAATGGCAACACGTATAATAAATAAGATTAAAGATGATGTACAGCCTGATACATCGTGGAATATACTACTAGAAGTATTAGAACATACCTTCCTTGGCACATCTGATAGTAATAAATATAATTATCAAAGTTCCAATAATGAAGAAACGGGTAGAAAACAGGCATTACATTGGTTAGCAAACATTGATACATCCTCTAATGCTCTATCCGAAAAAGAATACGATGCTGGTTTATTACAACGATATGCATTAGCTACTATATACTTTAGCACCAATGGAGATGAATGGACGTCCTGTTCACAAAAAGAAGATAGTTCACCATGTGAAAGTAATGATAATCGATATCTATCATCATCATCACATCTAAAATGGAATGGTATAAACGGTAAAAATGGTCTCGTTACATGGTTATCTCAAACATCTATGGGTGGATTGTGAAGATGATGCTTTAGTGTCTACGACTTTGGAGGGAGGAAAAGAAGGGAGTACTTTGGTAGTACAGGAAGGAAAGCAGGCATGCTCATGTTGCACTAGATGCTTTCCGCGGAAGAAAATGGTTGCCGCTGCAATTGAGTAGAAAGTATAGATTAGTGTTGTATCAATACTCTCTTGAGACTAATAACTGTACATAATAATTAGAGACTTTGTTTTAGAATCAGGTCAAACAAGCTAATTACAATTCTATATCCCTATCAATATCAATCATCTCGAACATAAACTCTAGCAGCATTCTTCCTCGTATGTCCAAATGGATTAGCCCTATTCTCCTTCCGTCGACTCTTCTTACGTACGCTTGCATCTAATTCATGTGATCTAATAACGAATAATATCATTTCAACAAATAACATAAATACACCAGATACTACCCCGGCTATAACACGTCGTATATCAATTTGATTCATGCTCGTACGGTCATTAATATCAATTTCACTATCAAAGAATCTACTAAATATACTCCCGGCAAAGAAGTACATGAATATACCAAATGTTATTGGTGCCACGACCATGTTTAATCCAACACTGGTTGCATACATCATACTTTTAGCGGTTATGTTATCATCTTTTATTGATGATGCAGTTTTTAAGTTGGTAGTTAAGTTATTGTACGAACGTTCTTCATCTTGTAATCGTAATCTTTCTAATCTTTTGGTAAATGCTGGATCGGTTGTTGGTTGAGGTTTGGGTTGGAATGATAGTTTAGTTGTTTGTAATGCTGTTTCTAATTGGTGTATAAGTTGTGTCTTTTTGTTATTGTCTGATTGAGAGGAATTGTTGATTAGATACTTTATTGCTTGGATATCTGACAATGGTAGAAAGTCATCATGTTTATGCTTGTTAAGTGTAGACTTGACATCTGTAGTATTATTGTATGACGGTTGCAATAAGCTACGCTTTACATCTTGAACTTGCTGTAGCAAAAAAGTTGGTGAAGAAGCAGACATTGATCGAGGTGAGGAAGACGATGATACCGCCACCGATGGACTGGACTTATCATCATCACTTGTTAATTGCAAATCTTTATCCTCTCCTGGCTGTGGTAGATCAATCACTATATCCAGTATAGAGCGTAGCTCTTTGGTAAGTTTAACACCTTGCAATTTTCCCATGATATCGTGCACCAACCAACTACTAAAATCAATCAATAAATCAAACTTGCAAGATATGGATATAGATCTAAACGTAGAAATTGATACTACCGGCAAAGACACCACGACCAATTTATCATAAACCTATTCTCTTATATGTTCAATCAAGGAAGACAACGATATTAAGTCTTGAAAAGCAAAGGAATAGCAGGCAGCTAGCAAACACTGATTACAACTAAACTATAGTGGCCGGTATCCTTTTATGAGGTAGTGTGATGGCATATGTACAAAACATTTATTATCGTGTGTACTTCCTCGAGAATTAGTTACTGCTATCCATTGTCAGTGTATTGATTTGTATTATTGTAGATTGTAAGTCTGTATTGGTAAGTTTCATTATTGTTAAATCTTCGCAATTTTTGCAATGATTCTGATATACATCTTATCTTCACTTCAAACTTTAGGAGGGACATACATACTAATAATAATGTCTAACAATATTGATAATGATCAAGAAGGAGTCGTCAATGATGATACTGATGCATCGGCTGTATCGGAAGCGATGGGGGATGCTCAGTTGGCAGTAAGTAAATCATTTCAGATTATGACATATCATTTGCACGTCATTTTGCACACTGATACTATTTATTGAACTTACTATGTGTACTACTCTCTCTCTTCCATATATATTGCACTATTTATTTAATACAATATCTGCATACAATAATATGAAATGATACAGATTGCTGAGAGATTCAATGATGCAACACAAGATGATCTAGATAAATCTGCAAAGGAGAAGGACGTTTGTTGTTTATGTCTCTCTGCAATGGATAAGTTGGGGAAAGTGAAAAAGTTGACATGCAATCATTTACTACATACTACATGCTTGTGTGACATTATACAAAAGGCTAGATCTAGGACGGCGAAGTGTCCGCTTTGTAGGGTAAGTGATATGTGCTGCGAAGTAGTATAGTGTGTGAAAATGATGTCTATTCTATAATTATCAATAAAGCTTCGATGTTGGTATGCAGGTACCTTTATTGGGAGAAGAAGATCATCAACTGTTAGAATTAGTTGGGGCATTATCTGTTAATGATGATAATGAAAGTGAAATTAATGAAGAAGATTGGGATTCTGATGACGATCTAGCTGCGGAGATAGAAGCTCAAAGATTAGAATATGAAGAGTATTTGAACCAACAGCAAAGGGGTTATGAAGACTACATGGAACAGCAGAGACTAGAAATGGAAGAACAAATTGAGCAGGATAGGATTGACGCTGCAGAATATGAAGAGGAACAACGCCAGTTGCATGAAGAACAAATGGAGCAGGATAGGATTGATGCTGAAGAACATGCAGAGATTGAGAGACAGGAAAGTCCGCGTTAGTATTGTTTTACTAAATGAATTCATGTGATCAAATGCAGTGTTGGTGGATTTGGTCACTTCGTTTGAACTTGGTTTGCCTTACTTACTAACAGAGTTACTATCATCTCTCTTCATCATAAATTTTGATAATAACGCTCATTTTCCAGAGAGAAGAAGAAGCGTATGAACAGGCCCAAATCGATGCTGCTGAATACGCGGAGATTGAGAGACAGAGAGAAGAAGAAGCATATGAACAGGCCCAAATTGATGCTGCTGAATATGAGGAGATTGAGAGACAAATACAACAAGATGAAGAAGATGAGAGATGGGAAGCTGAACAACAGGCGTTGATTGACGAACAAGATATGCAAGATCAATGGGAAGATGGAGACCAGTTCGAAGAAGATTATGTTGATGAATATGAAAATGACAATCAAGAGGAGTCATTAGATGCGGCATATGAACAACATCTCGAGGATGAAGAGTCGGCCAGGCTTTTGCAAGAAGAATTGGATGAAGCGGCGTACCAACAACATCTCGAAGATGAAGAGGCAGCTAGGCTTGAACAAGAGGAGTATGATAATGAGATGTACCAGCAACATCTCGAAGATGAAGAGACAGAAAGTCTTACACAAGAACAATCATCTGTAGAAGAGGCTGTTAGTGATGTGGAAGATCAATGGGATGATGATGATCAAATTGAAGAATCTGATTATGTAGAAGAATATGATGATAGTGGTTTTGAAGAGGGATCTTGTGAAGACTATAGTTATCAGTCTGATGATTATCATTCTGATGGGTCATGAACGACGTTGTTCACTAGTGTCAGCAGCACAGTATAAGTAGAAATGCCTATTACATACAATTAGCAAGTTTTGTACTACTATCAATCAACTTTACTAGCCTCTGCGGTATTATAATTCCTCATATTGCAACAGGAAGTCAACAAAGAGGGAGAAGAGGTACAGTGAACATTTATTAACAAGAGGAAAAAACAGGATACCTAAAACGGAGTTTTCGTACATGAAAACTGATATGATTGTTTGTTGATATCGCTTCTTTATAATGAGGACCATATCTGATTTAGTAGGCCTTGCTCGCTTTATATTGTCCCCCGAGTGCAAGTCTGTGGTAGTTCTAACAGGGGCAGGAGTCTCTGTGGCGTCTGGGATGTAAGTTTAAACTCAAATCTTTGCATTTGCAATTTGCATTGTGAAATGTGATCTATGTAATGTTGGTTATTATCTCCCCAATGTCTCATTACTTTCCCCTGTTATTCTCATACATTATTATTATTATTATTCATTGTACGCTATATAGACCAGATTTCAGATCACCAGGAGGAATGTATGATACCCTAAAACCAGAATTGATCACCGCAACTGCACAACAAAGAAAACTTATGGAATTAGATGCTACATATGTAGTTGAAAAGAATATGTTTATGCAGAATGCATTTCCATATTTAGAAGTACGTAGACCATTTATATTGGGTGTTAGAGATCAGAAGTGGAAACCTACGATTGGTAAGTGACCAAACATATAAATGTGAACATGATGTGTATCTTTTTGCTTTGCTTTTGGTATATTCTCATAATAAATATATGCTCTTTGCACACTTCATGATCTTGTTATGCAGCACATCACTTTGCAAACCTGCTACATACCAAAACTAAAAAGTTGACAAGAGTTTATACACAGAACATAGATGGACTAACACAAGCTGTCAATCTACCAAACGATAAGATTGTACCGCTGCATGGAACTATTTCCAAAGCAGCATGTGAGAATTGTGGCAAGGAAATGAACTTCGATACATTTTGCAATCAAGTTGAAACAAAGATTAAAGATATATACAATTTACAAAGTAGTGATAATAATGCACCAAAAGAATCAGAGGAGATACGATGTCAATCTTGTGGTAAAGCAACTGTGAAACCACAGACTGTACTCTTTGGTTCTTCTCTACCCGAGGAGTTCTTTGAACGGATCGAGGAAGATTTACCTTCTACAGATTTACTAATCGTGGCAGGTACATCGTTAGTTGTTAGTCCAGCGAATAGCTTAGTATATCGTGTACCCGATAGTACATATAGAGTAGTTATTAATAATGAAGAGGTTGGGAAAGAACTCGGTATAGATTATTCGAATACTGACAATAAGAGAGACTACTTTGCCCAAGGCAATTGTGATGAGGTATTCTTAGATTTGATTACTGAATTGGGTTGGTTACAAGATTTGAATGAAGTGGTTGATAATTTGCCACCGGCTAGTATAGAATTGATTAAGGCCAAACAAGAAGGCGGCTAAAGAGGGGCGTTGTTTGGTGTACACATGTAGTTCACCTAATGAAGTTGATTAAGGTTAAGGAGTAGGGAAAACATGGGGGGAGATGAGAGGGGAGAATTGTGTATTGACTCATGTTCAATCAAGAGAAACATACACATGATTCGCTGCATTATGAATCACATCAAAATACACATGACCGTTACATTTTTGGTTTAGGCGATGAGAGAATCTCCTCTAGATTGCAATAGCTCATAAATATATATGAGCGGAACATCACAACAAGATGAGAGGTCAAATGCATAATTATCATTTGCGTCCCTAGGACCAAGGCACTTAAAGCGGAAAGGTCACAAACCATCTTTTTTCGATCCTAACTCCAATAATAAGCAATCAACGAATAGCAAGGCTGGTGAAGGCTTTGATTGTCCACAATGCTCTTATGATTGTTCTTACACCAGTAATCAATGCGAGAAATATGGATTGGAATGTTATTATGAAGCAGGTGTGGGTGTGGTGGTACCGAAGAGTATTGTCCTACAAGTTTCTGAAGAAGAGGAAGATGGTGATACAAACTCTCGCTCCAAGAAGAGAAAGAATGCAACAAATCAGTCCAAGTCATCGAGGAAGAAAGCTAAGACTAGTAGAGGCGACGGGAAGAAGAGTGGCAAGGTCAAAAACATTAAGAAGACGGATAGCAATAGCAAGAGAGTAGAGAAGACAGTAGAACTGACTGATGATGAGGAAGAGGAAGATGATGTCTTTGATCATAGCAATTATTATGCTACTCTTAACATTGAGAATGGCACATCTGGCAAAGCAGAAGCTGCCAATTCTCCTGATCATGACAGTGGACTTGGGAAATCACCTGGATTGGTTAGTGGGGCTACAGTTTTACGCGAGATGTGCAATAAAGATCAACAAGCTCTCTTCCGAGGAAAAACGAAGACATTGCTCACGGCTAAGTCTATGATAGCCAGGTTGCGTGATGATTGTAATCAACAAGATGACGATGAAATGGAGCATCAAACAATGGACGACAAAGACAACCGAATTGACAGATTAGAATTCAAGTTGAAAAGGGCAGAGAATGAACTTAAGCGGAAGAAAGAACAGATCGGTGCTTTACGAGCCAGTCAAAGGAGTGCTCATAGATTGGAGATTGTCAATGAAACCACCGAAGAAGAGTTCGAAAATACCAAGGTTAAGTTAGATAGTACCGAGGAAAAGATGAGGAAACTGCAAGCTGAGAATAAGAAACTGTTTGCTCAGAATAAGGATCTGAAGGAAGAGAACGAGCTGTTGGAAGCGCATGTGAATGGGATGAGCTATAATTGAGCAAACATTGAACGGTGTTGGTCCCAGTATTAAGTGAACAAGTGCACTACAAGAAAGTGCTATTATTGTGGTGTTTGTGGGGGAAGAGGTCAAGTGTTAATGTTCTATATGATATCAATTTGAACAAGAATACTCTTCGGTAGCTTCTTTATCACCTCTTATTTGGCATGTAAGTAAAACTAGACTATATTTAAAATCTATTTACTGCTGTAACCCATCATTATTATTGTGGTTTGACCCATGTAGTTTCAACTCCATTCGAATAGTAATGCTTACCTGACGATGCATCGACATATTCCTTCCATACTTTCTTCTTCTTCTTATGACGATCCTGTTGACGATAAGTTGGTGCCTTCTTCTTATCAACAGCACCAGTAGACTTGTTAGTATCCATCTTCTTACTACCCCCGCCACTAACATTGAACAATCTCCTAAGTGTTGACTTGTGCACACCACCCTCTGTGGTATTACTCTGAACCATATCCTTCTCCTCCTTCTTCTTCTTTTGATTACTCTTTGCATTCCTAACATATCCCGCTGGACGATTCCAACTAACCTTGATACCATTGGAATAATATACCTTACTTGTAGCGGCATCTATATATTCCTTCCAGACAGTTTCTTTTCGACCCAAACTATCAACTGCTTTAACAGTAATGGGTGTTTGATCACTGCTACTAGCGGTTGTACTGTTTGATTCCTTTGTACTTGTTGATTGTACCGACCTTGATGGAGATGAAGGACCCTTCTTCTGATCAACTTTAGTACTTAAGGATGTAGCAACAGGTGTACCACTCCTCTGTCTGCTACCAAAGGATATATTCCGTGTTAAACTCGTAGCCTTTTTCAATACAACATTTGCAAATCCTCCTCCCTTTCCATTTCCTCCGAGCTTTCCTCCTCCTTTACTATTACCAACCTTGCGGTTGTGTTCCAATGTTTTAAATTCAACACAACTTGTGTTTGATGCTGATGATCTATCTCTATATAATAGATGGATACGTACTGGTTGGAAACTTGATGACTTTTTAAGTCTCATTGTTGTTGATGCTGGTGATGATGCTGGTTTAGAATCTTCTTCCCCACAGCATACTGCTCCTACGAGATATTCTGGCAATACTGGATTACATGCTCCTCCTCCTCCTCCTTCTACTGTCTTCCCCACGGGAATAGTACCGCCACCATCAGTACTTAGCGTATCATCATCTTCCTTAGTTCTAGTATCAAATGATGAAACAATACTGCTCCACCATGATCCACTATTGCCACTAATTAAAGAATCAGGATTCTCACCATATGTTGATGGATCTTTACCCTTTCCTAAAAACTCTGTTATATCATTTGGATTGTATGAGGTATTAGATGGTTTACTCTGATGCTTACTCTTCTTTTGGGAGGTAGAAGTAGATGGACCGCATGGATCACCACAGAAGTACGTAAGTGTATCAAAGCATGCTCTATCAAGTTCTTCATCAAGCACTTGCGTCAATGTTGGTGTTAATACTGCCGGTGTATCATTATCTTTGATACTACTACTTTCAATTGATGGCTCGGTAGGCGGCGGTGGGGGGATTATAGTATTTGAATCTCCTTCTTGTGAGGGATATGTTAGTATTGTATTATCAACAGTATCCTCATCTAAACAAGAACCACAATTTGTTGTGAATCGTACACGCCTTGGGGACCGTTCCTTCCTCTCTCCCTTGAGACAAGCCTCTCTTCCTCTCGATGATGATGTCGGTATATCATGTATACTAACTTCATTTAATAATTGATCATAATAATCTAATATTGTTGCACCACAGTCGACTATTGATTTTTCGACTACTGCATTGGCTAAGTTGGTTGTTAGTGGTAACGTGTTAGTGTTGTTGTTTGTTGTGACGAATGTATCGTTTGTATCGGTGCTTGTTGTTCGACTCCTTACTTTTGTGGATGACATAGTTTTGTTGCAATACTATATCGAGTGCGATATTAAATGACGGGGGAGAGTTAGATGTTCGAAGGGGAGGGTTTGCTGCCACCACTGATACTACTAGAGAGTGAATGAATGGGGATCTTTTAGCATACGTTTATGCCATTATGGGATGGCGGCATGTTTTACCTTGGCGCATCGGATTGCCCGCCGGTAGATATCCGAAATCAATGCCATAGTAACGAGCAACAAGATCGACATAATCCAATAAATGTCATTGATTTCTTTTACAAGATAAAAACGGTATCCTGCCTCCCCTCGCTCTCTTGATCGGACGGTGAAACTACCCGGCGATCGGCTCTCTTGGATCGAGGCAGGCGATATATTGAACCGCAAGTAAAATCATAACAGGGATAGGCAGGAAGTTCAGAGGACGACGATTCAGTTGTTGTAGATAGGCATTGTCGGCATCAGAGTTGTTGTCGGCAGTGTTTGAGCTGAGGTTGTGTTTGGGTATCCTTTTCTATTCTCTCATAAATCATTTTCTCTCAACGAACCTTTACTTTTACTTTGCTCTGACAAAGAATGACAACTACAAAAGGAGAAAGATATGGAGAATAGAATAATAAGGAGAGAACAATAATATGGAGATAATATAAGGAAAGAAGGAAATAGACACCACACACTATATCTCTATTATGGATCAACTACTCAACTCACCTAGAGCTAATCAGCTACTTGATACACCTCGAGCTATAGGAACAAAGTTATATCTTGCTATTCTCCTTGCAATTGTTGCAACAGTGTTATATTGCAATATATACATGACAAGAAGCTGGCAACTCTCTGGGCTTTATGAAATTGATGTTGCAAATGTTAATGTGACCGATGAAGTAAAACATCTTCGTCAAGAATTGGAAAGTTTACTCTACTATCAAAAACAGCAATCAAATAGAATAAGAATGCCAACACAACAAACAAGAGATGGAAATCATCATACCAAAGCAAAGATTGCAATAATGTCAAGTTTTGTACCAAATGGAAATATCAATCCACCACCTCGTCTCAAGGATGAATATCTCAAACATATCATAAACAAGGCATGCTACAGTTATATATGGGATTATGATTTTATCTTCAATACAACCTATGGATTTGATCATACATATCCAAATTGGCATTGGTTACAGTATGGCACATGGCACAGAGTACCACATGTTAATGCACGTATACGTGATTATGATTGGATATTATATACTGATACTGACTTTCTGATTAATGATATCATGAGACCATTGGAGTCTTTCATAAATGAATGGGAACTATACAACAAAACTAATGTTCAGCTTTTGGTTCCAGTGGATAACTATCGGGGTAATTCTTTTACATTTAGCGCGTTTGCATTCCTAATTCGGAATTCTACATATAGTCATACATTAATAAAGTATTGGGATGAGTTTGCTAAAGGAATATGTAAGAATGGTAATCTAAATACAACGTCTGGTGGAAAGTATAATTGGTTAGATACCGATCAACCAGGACTTTGGTATGCCATGATGAGAATATATGCAGATTACTTTCCTGATCGTGTACCAAATGATCACAACTATCCGCAGTGTAACGATACATTAGGCATACTGAATAAAGATAATCCAAAATGGAATGATTACTTCAAGAATATGAAGGGCTTGATAAAGGGTAGTACTGGACGAGAGCTAGATAAGGTTCCCAATGATCAACCATACATTTATTCAAGCTTGCCTGATGGACAACGAAGTGGTTTGGCATTGCAAATGAATTGGGGAGACAATAAGATGAGAAGATATGAAGACGGAGCATTTGCGTTGCATTTAAAGGATACAAAATCTTTTCCTTTGGGTGTTAGGGCCGAGTTGCAATACTGTCGTAAGAATCTTGGATGTTATGCACATTACAATGATCAAGGCGAGTTGAAGATAGGTTGTGGTGATCATGTCTACTTGTGAAAGCATATACATGATATGATGACAACACAGTATCTGTTCAAGATACGGGATGGAAGACAAGAGTTAGTGATGTGTTCATGACGGGCTCCGCGTAACACAGGTCAAGCATGTTCGAGTACGGGATGGGAGATGAGAGATGACGAAGCCTTACTAGCACACATTTATATAAACAACACTAACTCATACTTTAATATTATAATGCTACTTAATCACTAGATATGGACACTCTGATAATATATCCCCTTTTAGGATGTTAGGGAATCTGTTATATCTCAAGATATTATACTCTTTTCATGTAATAGTATACGCGCCACCTCCTTCTCCGCCAAGGCAGCAGCATGATGTTGCATAGAATCATCGGCATCCGACATTGCCGGTAAATCACTCCCTTCTTGTTCTCCTCTTAAATCATTACTACTACCTCCACTACTATTTAATGAACATGAAATGAATATAGGCCATCCAATTTTCTTTGCTAATCGTGCTGATATTTGCTGGCCTACAATCATATCTTCTTCATTTGACCCTCCGAGTAATTGTGTTGTGGCTGGTATCCCTTTATCTCTCCCAATTGTTGATACTGTTGATAGAGCTAGTGATCCCATTGATGGTTTGCCTTGTATATTATGGATATAATATTTTGTATGTGTTATTAGAATGCATCATAAACATATGAAGATTTTGACAATGATATGAGAGTTGCAATTGAGAGTAAGTATAGAATGAACATATCATAAGTACAATCTACGAACGTACCATTCCCAATAGAGACAACGCCATCCTTCTCTGCAACAGCATCATTAGAATCACCCGCTTCAATATCACCCCAACCAAACCAAACTACAGCTGATTTACCCCTTAGTGTTATTGTACCAACAATACCATAAGAGGAGGCGGCATTGTCATTGGTGGTGGTATCCTCTTCTTCTCCTATTGCCGTAGCAATTAATGACGCAGCAGATGGTAGTGGAATACAAAATGGTATGATCTTAACATTATCGTCTGACAGGGGAGCCATAATATACGAAGGTTTGATACACTATTAAGAAAAGCAGAGAAGAAGAGATGCTACGAAGAGGGAGGAGAAGAGAGGAGGGCCAAATCAGATTTGTGGCTGGGATACCGATTTATTTTGTTGGCAAATAAATATTACCTACAATACCATAATAGTACTTAGTGTTATTGTTGTATTTAGTGGTCTCTCTTCCTCTACTTTCGCAACCTAATAAAGGCTTGGATAGGCTGCATCATCTTCTTTAGTATTAGATAAAAGATATATAGTAGGGCTAGTACAGGTGCGGCGGTAGTAGAAGCATACCGTATATCAACAACAGAGAGTATCACATTTGAGTTTTGTTGTGTGCTAAAAGTCATTGGTTGTATATGATATAAGGATTGGATATTAGTATTACATACTACATACGCTCTTTCGT
>Ga0075437_12353_pt1 | contig 18159 bp, 12 predicted proteins | sample MintriMetagenome_FD_74266 | JGI IMG/M metagenome (GOLD analysis project Ga0075437, IMG submission 74266) | Marine eukaryotic communities from Monterey Bay, USA to study complex ecological interactions - Minidiscus trioculatus and... | ecosystem: Environmental > Aquatic > Marine > Unclassified...
CCAAGTGAGTATGTCGTCTACACATACATTCATCACTGGTTTCACAATCAGAACATAGAATACCAAGATCAAAGGGTGGTCTGTGACCATTGTGCACAATTAAGTTCTACTCACCTAAATCCGGCTCCGACTACATGGTCACTCCTTAAATGAGGACGTATCTGATTGAGAATTGATTGCGCATGATCTGTAAGTCCATGATCATCTTCTAATCCCATCATGAATGCAGTTGAATACAAGAATTCTTGAGCTCGTACATTAACTTGCTCTAGCCGATGCTTTGGATCATAATCCTCTCCTGTAGGAAAGTGTTGATAAAACAAACAACTACCATCTGATAATGGCACCCGACTACTACTGCCATCCCTGTGATGAATGCTACACACCACATATCCCCTCTTAGCTAATGATGTGCATAATACAGTGTTTTCCTCCCCAGTACCCGTCAAGCCATGTGAGAATACAACAAGGTTTTGATATTGTTTATCCAATGATTTAGGAGTTGCATATTTTACCGCTTTGGTATCATCAATGTTCCTCACTAACACTGTATCAGGAATCTTCAACCACCTTGGTGGGAAAATGAAAGATAACAACCATAATAATGGACGTAAAACAAATCGATGGAACTTTGTTGTGTGTCTGGCGAATCCTATATGTGCAAACCCTTGTAATACATATGCTGCACGATTATCTACAAAGTACCTTGCTTGTTTTAGTTTCTTCTTGGTATTGATTGTTTCATCTACTGTTGCCGGAAAGTATAATCGAATTGGGGGACGATCTGAATGTGTTCCGGGAATATCGAGTACACCAACCAGTTGGGCATCACCAACAATTAGTTGACGTGGTGAGTAGAAGAGATTTGCAATCATAATTTGTGTTGATATTCTTCCCTGCTTTCTTTACTTTGCTTTTGACAACCAATTAGAGTTAGTTGTTATTCTATCAGATTCAATAGACGTATTGATTTCGTATTCACTCTTCTATCTTCTGTATATATATTCAGAATCATATTGATAAATGATAATACATATCTAACTCTTAACTCTACACTCTGAACTCTCATAAAAAGATACCGGTCTAGGAAAAGGATACCAATATTTAGAAGTAAGCAGACGTTTGAATTACCACCTGACGGCTCTATCTACGTAGTGGTATCAGTAGGTATCAGTGTCAATCAAAATATGCAAATTATAGTTTATTAGGTACGATATTGTGTCTCCAGTCACAGAAATAGTCTCTATATGAGCAGCCAACTCGGTAGGGGTGCTTGGACTTCCATGCTTAGACTTAGACTGTAGGACTAGGACAAGTGGCGTCTTCATTTTCAATATGTTTCATTTGAGACAGCCTCTTGAGCTTCTTCTTACGCCCCTTGACCTTTCGTTTGACTGCCATAAGTATAAGCTGAGACATTAGATCGAATAGAACAGAACATTTTTTCAAATATATCAAAACAAACAACAAACAAAACACAACTTACCAGGTTCTCTCATAGGAGCAAGCCATCCACTGTCTTCATCTACGATAAGAGGGAGGTGTGTGTAATATAGTGAGATTAGACAAATGTGAACTTGCTTGAGCCGATTTGAACTTACACTTGTCCACGGAGGAATCGAATTGACCTCCTTGGCTCTTGAATTTACTCTTCTTTCCCTTTTTCTTCGGTATCGGCTTGCTCATAAATTCATCACCATCTGATTCACATGTATCATTTCCCAAAGTAGACTTCAAATGTGAATTCATGCTACTGATCGGGCTCTTTTTCTTGGCTGCTATGTACATAGATATAAATGAACGAGAGACATAAATAGAAAGTTGAAAGTTGTGAGATAAACACCAAAGAGGAGTTACCTTTTCCAACACGACCATCTCTTGTCCTACCAATTCCTAGTGAAGGGAGTTCTACCACTTTCTTGGGCTTATCCTCATAACGCTGATTTGATGCTGCTGCTATAGTCCCCATAATATCGTCGTCGTCATTATCTACCTCAATAGCACTATCAGAATGTTTTCTCTTCTCCCTAGAAGACCTATCTCGTAATCCTACTACATCTAGCGGATCGTCAGATCCATCAAAAGCCATGACCCTACCCCCTGCTCGTTCTAGGCGACGTGCACGACCAAATGATCTGAAATCTCTCTTTGGTAGTTTCTGACTTTTTGAACGATTATTGCTTGGTGATGATCGTAATGAACCTTCCCCATGTTTGTTTCCACGATGATTCTTTGCTCTTCTTACAATACTATTATAATCATCGTCTTCTCCAAACTTATCTTTCAGTTGTGCCACACGTTTTTGATGTTTGGGATCAAGATGTCTATCGGTAGGGATACCATCAAAAGAACCCTGTGTTGAACTGTCTTCTTCTTCCAGATCAATACATTCGGTATCATTCTGCTTCTGACTCTCAGCTGGTTTGTTCTTTTGCAGCTGCTTCTTCTTCTTTGCTTTATCACGTGTTCTCTTTTCCCTATCGGCACAATCTTTATTTAGATTCTCCATCTCATTCTCAGAAGAGCTATCATCTGTATAAATGATGGTACCACTGTCCATAGACGGAGTATGTATTTTCACACCAGGCATATGCCCAGCACTATTACGACGAGCAGCCCTTCTATTTGTAGAAGCCCTACTTCTTCTTCTGGTATCAATGATAGGCTCATCAACATTATCCCGAGAAGAAGCTCTCGTATTTTCATTTGATGATGATAGATTTGTACTGCCGCCATTCGAATTATTCACCGTCTTATTATCTTTTTTGGCACAATCCAATGATTTCTCACCATCATCATCATCTAAATCAACATCAATCACCTTCCATTTTGATTCAACACGTTTTAAAAACTCCTCGGCCTTCTGCACTTCATCCATGGCATTATTATTTTCAGTTTCAGCATGATCAACTTGTTGTTTAGCATCTTTTAATCGTTCCTTGGCAATTCGTAATGTTTGAGTAGTTGCTGCTGATAACTTTTTAGCCAAAGTAAGATTTTTCTTGGCTGCTTCAATTTCACCGCTACCGCCTGATAATAAACTGGACATTGTTTATTGTATTGTTATCTACTAAATAATATATTTTGGTGAAGGTATAGGTAATAATGCACTGTTTATTTTGGAAGAAGTAGTATGTACAAAAAAATTGTTTTCTCTCAACAAATAATAAATAAAGGTGGCAGTAGATAATAATAATCTAGTTCCATTTACTTAAACCAGCTGTTTTTATACCAGTATATTCAACGAATAAACCAGTTAATAATTGCCAGGCAGCTACAAGCAAAGATAGTTGAGACAACAATTATCATACGACGATATTATGTATTGCATGCTGGTATAGATTCAAAAAAGACACATGTCTAGAAAAGGATACCATCACAGGCACAAACCAAGTGATAAAATCCACTTGCTCTTTCTCAAGCTAAGTAAAGCACTCTAATACAATCATATCTATTCTTTGTCTTTATAAACACCCAAACTTAATTATATGCAAACTACAAACACTTCGACAAAACAAAACACTAATCAAACCAAACATGTAGCAACAACTTATTTTCCACCTTGCTCGATCTCTTTACTTTTACTCTCGATAGACTCTTTATCTCATACTCCATTGAATCGACACTCTAGAACAACATTGCAGTTACACCAGCTACCAAAGCAACTCCAACCTTGACACATTTGGTACCGGCTGCACTATTATCACCTCCCTTTGCAGCTTGGGTGGCACCATCAGTTGGAGGAGCTTCCGTGGGCTTTTGATATCGGGCATCGGATGAATGAAGAATAAGATTAGAAACAAGCAAGAAGGATACACACGATTTCTACGACATGAGATACCACCAACTCACCACTGCAGTAACTACCACACCGAATTCAGTATCTACATCTTCAGGGATTATGTCAACGACATCCTCGGCAGCAGTTGGTGCTGATGATACTGGAGATGACGTTGTTGCTTTGATAATTGTTGGGGCAGAAGAACTCTCCTCGTCAAGAACATTTACAGTTGGAGAAGACGTCGGAATAGTTTCACACCACAGTCTTTCCTGTGTACCAGGCAAGTCTGCTTCATTCATTTCATCTGCTGTACCAATTGAGAAGAAGACCTTATCACCTTTCAAGTAGCATCCCTTTGTTACATAATCTCCGACAAAGAAAAGAGCGCCCAATTCAATAGATTTGGCAAGGCACTGAAGTCTTGTTAAGCATGCAGGTGGAAGAACAGGAGCTGAGCTTGTCACAGGTGTTGGAGAGGCAGTTTCTTCCTTTGGTGAAGCAACAGGACTCGCAGATGTTGGGCTGCTTGTAATTGGGCTTGCCGTTGTCGGCGAAGCCGTCGTTGGTGAAGACGTCGTTGGAGATCCCGTAGTTGGACTGCTTGTGATGGGAGCAGCAGTTTCAACATTAACCTCGACTGATTTACTGCACCAAACTCTCTCCTGCTTTCCGGATACATTTGGCTCTGACATTTCCTCCTCCGTTCCTGGGGAAAAGTATACAATATCATTCTTAGAGAAGCAACCCTTCGTTGGATACTCTCCTTCCATGAATAACATACCCATATCCTCACTCTGTGCCTCACAATCCTCCTTGGTAAGACAGGGAACATCTTCCTCTTCTACTACCTCATCAATATCACCCGTCTCACATTCACCATCCCGTGAAATTGAGATACCCGCGGCAGTTGCTGCACACTCGTTACTGTACGTGACACCATCACAACCACATACAGGATCAAATAACAAAAGACAGTTATCAGGCATGTTTACACATTCTCCGGTATGTATACCTGACTTATCATTACACATGCCCTTTGGTAGGAAACAGAATCGATTTGGACTTGTACATGTCTTTTCTGGATCGGCACCTGGTCCTACTTCACACTCATTCTCACCGGCAACAACTACTACTCCACCAATTGCAACAACATCAACTTCATTCTGTTTTAATGGTAATTCCAAATCATCACCACAATTGACACGAACTTGTACACCTGGTAAATCTTCCGTTGACATTTCAGCTTCTGTCCAACCTTGAGAAAAGAACATTTGATCATTCTTTGTGAAACACCCCTTTGTGGGATAATCACCAGAATAGAATGGCATATCCATCTCGATACTCTTGGCTAGACATTCATCTTCAGTTAAGCAGAATGTGGTATCGGCTGATGTTTGTGTAATTATTTGAGTAAGTAAAAGGGCGGCGGCGGCGGCTTTAGTTGCTCTGGTTTTATTGTATATAGTCTTCATTTTATATTTGGCAACTAATTGTTATAATATTGTTGGATTTATGTGTTTGACTGATCTATCAATGGGGTAAATAACCAACAGCCAATAGTAGTTTTTAATTTGTGTTATGTGTTGTTAATTGCAATACAAATCGCCCGAAAATTGATACTAAATTATTATTAATCAATAGTAATAATATCTACTTTAATATAATCCATGCACAATATATATATCATATCAATAACTGATTGTTAGTTGTGTGATCGTTTCAAAGTGACAGTTGCAACTTGCAGATAGTTTTCATGTTACACGGTGAAAACTTCTTTAAGGCAGAGTAGGATACCCCTGCCACAAGATCCACCAGCGAGCCACTCATCAACCTGCCAACAATTCCCTTTTCCTCAGCTCATTCAACCGCTCAGACTATCGTGGTATATATAATAACTTCAATGGTATATAACAAATTCAAGCAATTGAAGAATCTAGGTTAGTCTATGTCGGGGTCTCAAAAAGTGACTAGGTAATCCTACCAATAACCGCTAAGTACCAAGGTTACCATCCTCCTCCTCCATATCGATCTTTTACAGCCTGAAATGTCTCACGTACGAATTCATTATGTCTATGTATCAGTGGAAGTCTCCGATGCTCATTCTTGACATATATCGGATGTGCATCTGACTTCTTAATCGCCTTATCAATCTCCTCAAGTATCCCATCCACATGTTCCAACAGTGCCGAGGATGTTGCTGAGTAATACTTTTCATGTAATGCTAGCTTTGTATTGAAATCTCCTTCTCTATGAGCAGTCATTAAAGCATGTTGTTCCTCGGGATTTATCGACCCTAGATGTAAATAGAGAAATATATCCCAGACCTGGAATGTTATGAAGAGAATGGCGTTAGACTAGGCCACAACTAATAACATATTAACATGGATCAAATGTCTCACTAAAACACTCACCTCATCAGCTACCTCTCCAGTTCTATAAAAGAGCATTCTTTCATGACTATAACCCAAGTCTAACATGTTTTGGTCCACAGTAGGAGGAAGTAGCTTGCAATACGATGCCGGGCAGTTTGTATCAAAGAAGCCGTATCTAGCCAACAAGAATGCCGGATTACGTGGATCAGCATAACTTATTCTCAATGGACTACCCGCCGATACATCATAACTAGTATAGGCATAGTAGTTACCAGCTTCATCGTAGTATGGTTCAATCTCGGTATAATCAGAGCCATGATTGAAGTAGTCCGCAAGCGGTATGATCTTTAAGTCTCCATCTTCAGTTTCAACAGCTCTAGTGTATACAATCTGATATGCCCATTTACAAAAGTCACGTGGATGATACTTCAAGTCATCACATAAGAATGGTACTTTCATTATTGTGTCCTCTGATAATTTGCGTTGTGTATCACGTTCTTCTTCTGCTAATTTTCTCATTAATGGTGGTAAACATTGCAAACAAAAGTCTGTCATGGCAGCTGCATTTTCATAATATCGTGGTAAACTATTCAACCATCCATACCATGGCGAATCTCTTCCCAGTTGGATCTCATTCAATATCTTGAGCATTAGATACCACTGTCGAGATTGTGATTCACCGTCTTTACTAATAACATATTGTTCCGATTGTTCCATATCAGCGGTACGGAGTTCAGCTATTGCCTTATTACTTGATAGTATTAAATGTGCAGGCACGTATAATACAGGTGTTCCCTTTGATACATCTTGATTTGTATAGGCATATACCTCCTTCTTGCCTTTAATTTCTTCATTAAGCTTGAAACAATCTGCTCTTTGTATACCGTTATCTACTGCCCACATTTCCATTGATACTACTTCTCTATATTATATTATCAAGTGTAGGTTATAACAATCATGGATGCAGAGAGAGTTGAAGTGAGTGACATAAGAAAGAGCTATCTATCAAGCAAATAAAACAAAAATATCAATAGTTCAAACACATACCTGTCAGCATCCTCGAATATATCATACGAGGCATAATCATACTCATCGACATATTCAAATGCTTCTAGTTCCGTTGGTAAGTCTATCACTCGTAGTTGCTTCTGTTCATTATCATTAGTTGCATCATAAAGTGCCGTTGTTATTTGTAAACCTTGTTGTTGTACATGAATATTATTATTGCTTGTGTGTGGTGGTGCAATAAACCCTCCTGCTCCTGATAATATACACGATAGAAGAAACTGCATTATCAATTGCAATGTCTTCATCATCATATTATGTCTGTGCTCGCCATTTAAAGGTATAATACGTAAAGGATCACATATAGATGAAGCAACGTATTGTACTAAGCAACTCTCGTAACATTGTCCCAATTACACTAAAAGATCCCAATTGCATTAGAAATTAGAAAATAGATGTGCTATGGTTGTGGTGGTTGATAGTTGATAGCTTGTGCAGTGGATTAAACATCGATTAATTCATCTGTTCGTACTGCTGCTAATCCATTTATTGACCAGGCTTCTTCCTCGTCAATTGATTATATTAGGGCTGAAACACTCATTTTAATTTTTTATAAGGTTCACCTTCCGTCCTTTGACCTGCAGTCTCCTGCAGTTTATCTAAACAATACTCAAACAAAAAAGCATGCTAATAATTGATCGATGCTTCTGATAGGTTTGGTATTGGTCATCTGAAAGTAACTGCGGAGGCTTGGTATGTAAAGGGTTGCAATATCACGCTTGATAATTTCATTGAGAACTTTCACTTGTCGGATACAAAGAACTGCGCCTTACTAAAGGAGAAAGTGATGGACTTCCTAGTTGAAAATGATACAAACATTTAGATAACCAAGAAGTTCCTCAGTCTCAGAATATGCTTACTGATGTTTTGACGGCAGTGGCGAGAGGAAAACGAAAGAGGAAGCGTAGTGGTATTGCAGATTTTGATACAATGTCTATAGATACAATGAGGCAAAAGTTAGATGAGAAAGGATTGGATGTGGATGGGACACGCAAAATGTTACTTGATTTAGTTCAGAAAAACATACAATTGCCTGATGAGGTTGTTGTAACAGGAGCTGGGTTTTCTGAGGTTAATGGTACATATGTACGCAATGGAAACCATATTAACAATGGTTACCCGAAATATAAGAAATCTGGTCACTATAAGGGAAGAGAAGTCGAGTATACAATCTACCGGATGGAGAAAGGGCGGAATAAAGATATATGGTTTATCTCACTATGGGGTGTTGGGCAACACGGGTCAGACTACGACTTTTATTTCTCATTTGAAGACGAACCAGGTACCTGGAAGTGTTGCGAGAGACATGGACTTGAACCAGCACCCACTGTGATTTTAAGTCCTTCATCTAATGTGAAATAATCCTAAAATAATGTATTTACTCTGGTATGAAAGATACCCTACTTTCCTCAGCCCACAATACCTCCCTGTACAAACAGTGTCCAGCTTTTGATATTCCTGAAGGTACAACTAATGCCGATAAACTAAATTCCTCACTACATAAATCAATCGTATCCCGAATAGCCACAATCAATAGCAAGAAGATCAATAACAAGGGGATTCGCAACATCTCCCACAACCATACCTCCAGCTTACTCTTTTGTCTTATACTCTTTGCAGAAGATGGCGTTTTGACTCGGCTTTTCCTTTGCAATGTCCATTGTCCCAATCGATTATCTGCACTGGCACTTACGGCATCAAAGTTAACACCCCCTTCGAGATCACCTGGCAGCATTAACATATTTGGCACAGGCCGAGATGCAACACAAGTCACAGGCAAATCGTGTACTTCCTTAAACTCCTTGACTACACATTGTTTCTCAATATTATAAAGCAGTACCGAGCCCTCCACGGATCCCATTGTAAACATAGTGCCGTCCGATGAAAGAGACACTGCCGAAATAGGTACAGGTGAACACTGTACTCGATAATTTTGATTGACTGATAATGGTTCATCATTATTCTGTTGTGGTGGACCACCGCCTGGAGACTTGTTCAATGGTACCAACGTCCTCCATTTTGTTAAATAGGCCGGGCCACGTTTACCACTGGCAATAGTATACATGACCTTGCCTTCCAAGTCGCCATAGGCACATCCTCGTACTAATATCTGAGGTGGACGTTTCATCATCCTTGGGTCTTTAGTCTTCATTGTTCCCGGAGTAGGCTGGGCTGGTGGTGGACCATTTGGATCATGTACCTCACATTTTAATACACCCACTTCAGTACCAGTGCTTGTTGAGAAGATACGAGCGGTACCATCCTTAGCTGAACTAAGTATCTGTGTACCTCGAGGATGAAAGTTAACTGCACATATTGCCTTGGTATGTCCTATACATTCAGTAACTTTGATAAATTCATAGGATAGTGGTCCAGTTTGTTGTATGTGGAAGATAACTACTGTACCATTCTCACAGCCAACTGCTAAACAATCGATTAACTTTCCATCTTGATGTATTGCCGAGTACGTTGATACGTTTGCACCATATCCCTTACCAACATTAACTTTACCTAACAGTATAGCCTCCTCCTTCTCTTCTTCCATATCTCCGTTTGTTTCACCAGCACTGTTCTTCCCCAATGGAATGCCATACAATAAAACTTCATCACCAATACATGCTACCAATCTTCCCATGTTTAATGTATCATTATACGGACGGAAGGTATATACACCAAAGCATAATGCCTCACCCGTTGATATTTCAATTTGTTTTGATGTAAATGTTGTTGCACAATTACCAGAACTGTCTTCGCCATTATCAGCGGTTGAATGATTATCAACATTAACCAATACACAAATTTTATTAAATACACCAGTTTTGGATGATCCACCGCCTCCACAATAGGCTATAATTGAATAACCATCATTATTAGGGGTTGAGGGTGATCCTGACCATGTTAATCCGAATACAGGAAATGTAAGGAAGTCAACCTTAGACGGTGGTTTAATCTTCTTGGGCATATTGTTATGGTAGTGTATCTTGTTGAGTTGGGTTGTTATGAAAAGAGATGTAATTCAGCAAATCACCGGCCAAAATCGGAAGTTCTGTGAATGATAAAAAACAAGCCTATCAATCAACAGGTCAAATACAAGAATATGCGTGTACAATCCCGACAATAGGATATCGATTTGCATATCAATCGAGTTGGATTATGGATTGTTGTTGTTATGTTCAGTTTTCATGTCAATGAAAAACTCTGTTGGAAGAACAGTACCGGTATCCTGAGCAGGAAGGCGGATGTAGGTGTGGTTTAATCGCAGAGTTTGACAGAGAGATTACTTTGAAGGGCTTTGTAGCATCATAAAGTGTGTTAAAGATATAATATACTATGTAATCAGTTCTATGCGCTCTTCAACACAACCTCTCAACCGGTGTCATGTATCACTAATAAAGGTAAAGGCGACAGTTGTTATTCCTGTCTTTTTCTACGAATCAACTCTGCTTCTTCTGGAGTGATACCGGATTGCATTGGCTCGATAATGGTAGCTCTAACATTCTTCTTCTTACGACTTTGCTGGGTATTCTTCTCTTTCTTGGGCGTTGCTTCGATGCTCTTCAACTTGACTCTGCCCTTGATATCGTTTTTCATTGGCTCTTTGGTCTCTTTCTTGATACCTTCTTTAGCAGCAAGCTGACGCTGTAGTTTCTCTTCCTTGATAGCTGCTTCTATACCCTTTCGAGTGGCAACACTCATATCATCAACACTATAGACTTTCTTGGGTTGTACCAGTGCTTCTTCTTCATCAGATGACGGGGGTGATGATTCAGCTGGTAATTGTTGAGGTTTAAAGAGTTGCCTCGACATGGAACGTTTATGTGCTTTCTTCATGAAGGATATATCTTCTTCAATCAACTCATCTAACATAGCCAAACAATCAAAGCCATCTTCAATAAGGACGTTGATGTATCGTATAGTATCCGACGATGATAGGCGAGGCAGATATGATAACAGCCACGTCTTTACTTCATCAAACTGCTCATCTTCGACTTGATCTTCTAAATCTGAAACAGCTTGGTTGATGTCATGAGACTGCTTCACTACTTCTCTTAGTACTTGAATCATCCTCATGGCATTAGCTCTACTGATCAGTAGTCTGTACAAATCATCAATCACCAAGCGCTGGGCGTCATATTCATCAACGCTGATGATCATATCTCCTAGAAGCATTCGACCTAATAGAGGACTATCTTCATCTACTTTGATTACATAACCTTCGTCATCAACAACTACCCCAAGCTTGCCAGCCGGAGCAATGATTTCTATTACCTCTAAAGAGGTAGTGGTAGTTGGCAAATCATCAGTTGTTCTTGGTTTGGATGGCGATACAACTCTTTGAGGAGTGCGTGGTACATCATTTCGTGGTACATCATAATATGATCCAGCCATCGCTCCCGATCTTTGCTGTTGCACTGTAGTTGGCAGCGTGTCTGTGAGTAAAGACGTGCGTTCTGGTGAGAATTGGATACGAGTGATGTCAATGAACTCATTCTTGTCTGTGGACATTGATGATGATGTCACTGTTCGGATATATTCGTTCTCTGTTGTTTGAACTGAAGCTGGTATTTCTACACTCTTTGAAAGTTCAGCGAGGATTGATGGTGATACCTTTGTTCGAGGTTGCAATGTAAACGGAACTTGTGTAATATCAAATGCACCTTCATCTTCCTTTCCGCCGCCGATTCCGACTTCTGGCGATGACTCGACTGGCTGTACCTCACGGTCAACTGACGATGGATCGAGGATAGACTGGAGATATGATTCACCTTCGTGTATATAACCATCCATCTTGCCACTCGATTTGCTGAGGACTTCGTTTAGACTCCGAAGGCTGTCTGAGGTAATCTTCTTTCTCAATGGGTTGGGTCGTACCATTCCTTTTAGCAGTGACCAGAGACCAGGCCGTTGTCTTAAATAGTCAAGTGTTTCACTCGGACATGATTCAGATTCTAACATCTTTTGAAGCCACAAGTCAAGATCATAGCTCACGCCTTTCATCTGTTGTTGAACTTGCTGTATTGTTGAGATACCGAACAGAAGTTGAATTTGTATCAGTGCTACTGAGAATACATCAGCTGCGAGGGTATTAGCAATACTGCCCGGATGATACAACTCAAGACTATCATTCTCAAGTCCAAGGCGAGGGGCTGAAGATGTTGAGTGTGGCAATACATGATTCGAAACAGAGAGAAAGGATGAGTGTATGAAAGTAAAGACTTAAGATAACAGACACACAAAACTCACGGTCCAAGTCCACTGCATTGCCAAAGTTGGTGATAACTAAGCGCTGGTTTGTACCATCACATAAGATATTCTTAGGCTGAAGGTCACGGTGGATAACGTTACAAGAAGATAGAAACACCAAATCCTCAAGAAGTGATCGAAAGATATGATCTAACGTGTCTCCAAAGCTAAACGCATCAGGAAGGTTGAGCATCCGTTGAATGCTGTGTAGACGATGTATGGTGCCGTCATCCATCTGATGAGCATCCTGTAGTGTATTATCTGTGTCTACACTGCCTTCAAAGACTAACCATTCGTGACTACCATCTCCGAGTTGTTTCCCCCAAATATCGAGACCGGTGCTGCCGTATTCAGGGAGGACATCATCATCATTTGGACCCCCACTACCATCATCCGGATAGATTCTAATGAGCATTTGTACCATAGCTGGATCATCATTGATATCTTCATCGGTAACAAATCCACCATTTTGTTTCTCATCTTGCAGCTTTTGCTGTCGTATCTTCTGCTGAAGTGTTCTCTTCTTGTCAAACTTTTGCGACAAGGAAGTTTCCACTTCATAGTATTGCCTTAAGGTGGCTGATAATGCATCTAATTCATATGATTCAAGAGGAGTCATGTCTGTTTCATCGTATTGTAGTCCTTCTTCAAGAGATTGTACTTTTGTTGGCACCATGGCACTCAGCTCTTTGATACTCCATGGCCGTTTTGCTATACATGGCGTTGCTCGATAACATCCATCACCCTCCTTTGAAAGAACAAGTAATCCTTCGTGTGTGGTACCATACTTACTACTGCGTATTCGTTGTCCAACATGAAGAAATGGAAAGTATTTAGGTTCTTCTAGCAACCAGGTATACTCAGAATCAGTTAGTAATACCTCATTTGACTCAAGCTTGATATAAGGAGGAGATACTTCTTGACTTAGCAATGATCTTGGCGTTGATGCTTCAGTTGGCGGAGCTATGTCAGTATCTGGATAGTTAAACTGATTGTCACCAACAGATAAGTCAGATTCATCTATTTCTACCTCCTTTTCTGAAACTGGAAGTACATCATCCTTTTCCTCGATAGTCGGATTATCCAAAGCCTCAACAGGATACGGAGGAAGTGTGGGGCTCTTAACCTCTCGTTCACCAAATGACTTCTTCATTGGGCCTTTTAGTGACTTCTTGGCTTTAAATCCATCGAAGGTAGAGCTTTTTAATTTGGACTTTGGTGCTGTACCTCCCTCAAAAGTAGTAGAGCCTTTCAATGGCTTGAGACTAGACTGATCTTTCGTTGGTATGATGGTATCAGGAGTACCTTCACTGGACGCAAGATCCACAGTCGTCTTTGATGACGGCATCGAGAAGCCTTTGCTCAAATCATCCTTAACTGCATTCAGTGGCGGTGAAAAGCTAGGCTTTCGCTTTGGAGTACTATCAGATACAACAACAATTTTTTCAGTCATCTTACTTGATGTAGCACTATCAACCTTGTCTTGTCCCTTCATCAATGGGGACTTCTTCAAGCCAATGAATGAGGCAGTTGGACTCTTGTCCGTTGTTTCTTCTACATTTCCTTTACTTGTCGGTATTGACGTCGAGAAAGCTCTGTCTAGACTCTTCTTTCCGCCTTTGAATGAATCTGGAGTCTTTTTCATAAATGGTAATGGTGTTTTGCCGAATGCTGGTTGTTTGTTTTTCAAGTCGACTAGCCCTTGATCCTTCTTCTTCAACCCATTCAGGTTACTTCCTTTCAAACTGTCAAATGATTTCTCATTTTCTTCACCCTTCATACTCGAAGAAGCTGTGGCAGATAATTGATTTGGTATTGATGATGGTGGTGACGAAGATATAGTTGATTTTGTTACTAGCGGAGATGATTTTGTTGATACAAGTCCTTTTGATTTCAACGTCCCTAATACTCCCTGGTCCATTTTCTTGAGAGGTTGTACATTCTTTGTTATTGCTTTCTGAGGTACTTGTGGTAATGATCCAACACTGCTTTGCCCCTTGATAGATGGAATACTTGTAGCCTTCTTTGATATCGTACCCTTTATTGATGGAGTGTCTAGGATGTCTGATCTATTAGCAGTGTCTGCCCCTTTTGCAGCCACAGCTTTAGCAACAATATCTGCAGATTTCAAACGTGCAATCCGCACCGCCTCGGCATCTTCTGCAGTACTTCCTTCCTCGATTGTAACTGAGGTTGGATTGGTTTGCTTAGAATCGACTAATGATCCAGATACTCTTGCCTTTCTTACTTGCTCTGCTTCTTCAGCCGTCATTCCTTCTTTTATTTGGTATACCCCCTGTTCAGCAGCACGGAACGCATTCGATATCTCATCTCCAAGTGCCTTGTGAACATCTTTCACTGATGATTTGTTTGATTTTACATCGACTTGTCTCGACTTTCTTATGCCACTGTTGCCCTTTTGTCCCTTGTCCTTCATTCTGTTTACTGGAATAGATTTCTTGGTATCAACTTTCATTGGTTCTATCGGTATCCTCTCAACCGGTGCTTTACTTGACGGTCTGTTAGCCCTTTTCTCCTTTGCAGAAGTCTTTGTTTCTCCGCCAAACCCCTTGAGAAATGATGTCGCTTTACTCACGATATCATTCATTTCGGATGACAACGATATTGGCGGCTGTGTTTCTTCTATAGGCACATCAGCTTGAGATACCTTTGGCATTGTACTACTCCTTCTATTCTCCTCCTTTATTGATATATTTTCTGATATTTTATTTGGTAGATTCATATCACTAGTTGATGGATCTTCCTTCTTTGTAGCCATTAGCTTCAACTCTCTTGCAACTTCGTCAGCTGATTTAAGTCTCTGTCTTCGTACTGCCTCGGCATCTTCCGCAGTACCTTGCCCATCTTCAATTGCAAGTGGAGTTGGTGGAGTGTCGGATGATGTTGAACCAAACAGTCTTCTTTTCCTAACTTGTTCAGCTTCTTCTGCGGTCATTCCCTCTTTAATAGCTTGATGAATCTCCGCGGCATGTAGCGCATCTACTATCTCATCATTCAATGCCGTATCAATATCCTCTACTGAGGAAATTACAACAGCTTCTTCTTCATCGGCTTCTTTTGTAACGTCCTTACCAAAGAATGATGCTAATGATAATGGATCATTGACTAATGAGTACCCTCTGCCATTGTCCACACGGACCAATCTCTTGTCCTTCTTGTTCTTACTATCATCTTCGTCATCATTACTAGTTTTTCTTTTCAGTATCATTACTGGTTGACTTTTTGCAGATGGTTCTACTGGTTTCTTTTCTGGGTTTACTTTCTTTTGTGCCGATTCGTCAACTTCCACTATCTCCTTATTGTCTGTTGTCGGTTCTATTGGTACCTTCTCAACCACATCACTCGCCTTGAAACTTTGAGCCCGTAGACCATATGGAATAATCTCTTCATTGTTGATATCCGAAGATTCTTTGGCACCAAACAATATCCGACTCCAATCAGACATGAAGTTTCCACTGTCACTCTGTTTCGTCTCCTCCTTCTTCTCTTCATTATTGTTTTTCAGAAAAGATGTGAGTATATCCACAACACTGCCACTCTTTTGATTTTGAGTAGAAGTAGTTTTTGTATCTTTTGATATGTTGATGTTGTCACCATTGACTGCTATATCTCCGAAACTTGTAACATCTTTCTTCTCACCATTTATTATAACTTTCTTTTCATCCGTCTTTGGTTTTGTAGTAGCAAAGAATGGTTTACTAGATGTTGAATCTTCTACAGATTCGATTGGCTCAGTTGCATCTTTACTACTTGGTGCATCACTACTATCACCGCTGCTACTTTCTATCCAAGCATCTTGAGCTAACTTTAAATACTCCTCATCAGATGCTGATGATACTTCCTTGGAATAATACTTGTTATATGCCTCTTGTGCTAACTTTATATACTTTTCTTTAATATCATCATTTTCATGTTGCTTCATGTATAGAGAGCTCGGCCTACTACTAATTGAATGTTGACGTATCAAACTATGATGATTGGATATACCTACTCTACTTGTTGTCCACGATAATACATAGTTTGGAGTGTTATATTGTTGTATCAGTAGTATGAGGAAGATGATACACATCATTTTTTGTTGTAATATTGATGTCGTCATTTCTCAATCTTGCAATACTCATGAACTAGAAAAACGGATATTATTAACTACTACTATCGAAAATGATACTACTCCAATTATCTCCGCTATATAGTCTTTATATTACAAATAACCACATCATTGCTCCGCCAAAGTCTCTCATTGTATATAGAGATTTGGTAGGATACCGATTTTATCTAATTGTGAGCACTATTTTTCACCACCCACTGATATCAACACTGCTCCATGATAATATAGACAAATATCGTATCAATATACAATATCATAGTTCTACTCAATCAATATAGGTGACTGTTGACCTATCTCTTAACAGTATTTCAATTGGTGGTGAAAAAGATACCCTAGGATACCGACTCTAATAATTTGTCGGATTGCCGCTATTGTAGATAGAGCTTGTATTAAGCATTGCAAGGTGATATATGATCACTATTAGGCAGATGAACCTCTTTCCATATCTTATACACACACTGATATGTATAGAGTTTTGCTACACTTCTTGTAGTATAGTCTTCGGCTTTACCTTGGAGCGTCAACCTATAGAAATAACCAGTATCTCTCTCCTCCAATGACGATGACTCAATCTTCTTCGTCATCATTTGAGATAAGTGGTATGAACTGGCTGCGACAAAATGATGATGGTATGTCTCCTATTATATCGTCACATTTATTGATATCATCATCGTCGTCAGCTGAATCATCGTCATCATGGAGAGATCAGCTGAAGAACACAAAACAATACAAAAAAGATACAGTTAAGAGAGTTGTTGATGCTAGTACAATACAATTAGAAAAGGGTGGATATATATCATTAGAATCAGTAAGAGGTGTGGGATCAACCTATACTCTACCAGACTGCTTTGATAAAGCACCGAGTTATAAACTAAAGCAGTTACTAAAGAAAGGAACAGTTATTAGATTGGTAAACTTGGAGGAGATAATGAATAATAATAATGACATCGATACAACAATATCCAAGTCGTCATCTTCATCTAGTTCTACACCTCGTCTATGGATAATAAGAGATTCAGACAATCTACTAGTAAACGAAGAGCTAATACGAAGTGGATTTGCATTGGTTAGAAAGGGAAGCAAAACAACTCCTTCCTATATCATAAATGACCTATCCAAATTAGAGAAACTTAGCAAAGAAAGAGGAAGAGGGATTTATACATCATGTGCAGATCCTGAAAGAGTAGAGGATGATATCAGTGGTTCGTCAATACAAACAGCGAACTTTGTAGCAGAGTTTGAAGAGTTAGATACGGTAGAAACTGAATATAAAGATGACGGCGGCAAGGTTGTTGTAAGAAGACGGGAGAAGACGCCAACAAAACCATCAAATCCAGGAGATATCAAGGGATGCTCAGATTTCGATAATTACGAAGAATCACTGAAATGGTATGAGACATACTTTCCCTACTATGGCGATGTTGCCAAATTGGATCGTAATTTTGACGGAATTCCATGCCCGGGTTTACCGCATACATCAGTTGCAGAGAAGTATAGAATGAAGGTACCAAATAATAACATAATAGATTCAAAGTAATGATGATATAAGTCTAATACTAATGCTTTGT
>Ga0075437_14121_pt1 | contig 18150 bp, 17 predicted proteins | sample MintriMetagenome_FD_74266 | JGI IMG/M metagenome (GOLD analysis project Ga0075437, IMG submission 74266) | Marine eukaryotic communities from Monterey Bay, USA to study complex ecological interactions - Minidiscus trioculatus and... | ecosystem: Environmental > Aquatic > Marine > Unclassified...
TCAAGATCTTCTTTAAAGGCATTAAACTCTGCACTGCCTGGACTGTTTTTTCCAATGTTCATGTAGTATGGTTCAACCACATAATCTAAGGGAATGATATCCAAGGTAGGGGGTTAGTATTTGTTAGTGAATTGCAAAATCATATCATTGAATGTACCTAATGATGCGTCTATGTTACATCCTTTATTTAAAATCTGTACAGCATGGTACCATCCCATACTTTTCAGTGGGGCTCCGCAACCAACTAGTACTACTGAAGTCGTCATGATAAGCTGTGTATATTAAATAAAATATACGATACTCTATTTCCCATGGTTATATACTTATTTTGATGTGAGGTGTATCATTAATGCATGAGTGATGTGAACTCCCTAGAAGCATTCAAAGGTGTCAAAATAAATCTGGAAAGATACGATTTTAGAAGTGCAATCAAACTATCTATCGGCCTAGTTAAACGTAAACGACCAACTTCCTTCTTAGTATACTTATATCAGCAGTAGTAGTAGCTATTATTATCAAGGTCTCCGTTGTTCATACTTTTTGATCTGTCTTCGTCGTCGCAACAATCGAACAATACACAAGACACACATTTTATTATAAAATAATTGAGAACGCCTGCTTGCTTTGCAATACAATACAATACAATTGTTATGATGAACCAAATTTGCATAAAATTTGCAATTGCTATTGCTCTTTTCACTAATAGTATCTCTGCATGGACACCAATTGTTACTAGTTTTCAAAGAGTGCGTACTACATCTCTCTTATCAAAGGCTGGTTCGGTAAGTAAAAATTAACAACTTGTGTATCTTTATTTCATGTCACAAATCTAATCAAAATAATACAACACAGAAACATCCAGGATTTCAAGATTGTTATGATTCCGATGATGACTGTCTAAGTACAACATACTCTGCTGCTTTCGTCGCTGAAGATTGGATTAAATCACTACCATGTGGGACGAAAGATGCAGATTGTTTACCAGAGGAGTTGTCTCATCCTGGAACGATGAAGGATTCGGTGAGACACAAACAACATGATTTATGCTTATTGTAATAAATTGATTTAGATTTTATATGTTTTGTGAATAAATGTTGGATACAGTGGTCAGCTCACAGTGTATTGTTTTACCTTCATTAAATAATTATAGGGAGTTGAAAAGGTGAATGTTATGGAGTACTTGAATATTCAAAAGGCAGAGCCGGTGTCTTCTGATAAGAAGGGAAAATAAGAATTAGACTTTGACGAAGGGAAAGGTAGTATGATACTATTGGGGTAAGATGAAAAAATAGATGTATGGTGAATGGATAGTATTTACAACAAACAACAGATATTTCGGGAGCTAAACATTATCTGGGGATCTGTATTGAATAGTAGTAGTGATTGTAAAGTAGGAAACAACTGTCAACTCAATCAAAACTTTGTTCCTTTAAGATATTTCCTTGCCCACTATTTCTAATGTACTCTCGTCTTCGGACGTCTCATCTCGCACTTTAGCGTTGGTATCTAAAACAACGTGATCTGCATTATCAAATGCAATATCATCCCGAGCTTCTTTCTCCTCTCGCCTCATATGTGCTAATGAGAGAGCACATGCTGCTTCTTTCCTCTCCTTTTCCTTCTGTGCTAACTCGAATACGCGCTTACACTCCGCTGAAATCAATGATGAATCTGGGAGCATCTCTAGCTCTTCCTTTATTGTACGAACTTGCTCGGCCTTTTCACAAGGGTTCCCCTCGCTAATCCTTTCCAATGTTTTCTTCAACTCACGTCCCTCGACTACAACACATGCAGCACTCAGTACCCCACCAACCAAGGGTATGAACCTCGCAGAGTTGGCAGCAGTTGTACCTACGCGTCCGAAATACCTAGAGCCCCTTCCTACAACACTTGCCCCGCTTGCAATGGCACTAGAACCAACAGCAGCTTCGCTCGCAGCAACAGTAGCTGTGCCTACTCCAACTTCGGCGGCGGCTACAATACCTGAAGTACAAAAAAAATCATTCTGATTGATGAGTCATGAAACAGGGTCACGAAATAAAGAAGCAAGTACTCGAAATTATTATCCCTTACCAGAAGTTACAACACCCTGCAAAGCCCCCATCCCCTTTGTTGTTGCAACTCCGTGCTTTTCTAAAAGGCCTCTTATCTCATTGGCCAACTCCTCGCGCTGTGTTGTTATCTCATCATCTTCTACATCATCAATAACCTCTTCCCATTCTGATAATCCTTCCTCCCCTTCAAGATGCTCAACAGAGTAGTTGACATTTAAATGACTCTTTAACAGTCCATAGGATAAGACTTCAGTGATTCGAAGCAAGCTCAAAACCATGGCATGAAGAGCTACCATTTTCTCTGCCAAACGATGTGGTTCCGAGAAGTACTTTGCAGCGGCATCACCAGTTTGTGCCGCTGTAGCACCTCCTCCAAAAACAAGACTTGCCACTAACAATGGAACTCCAGCAGCTGCAATCGGTGGAAATAATAATGCTCCGCAACCAACGACACCCGCAACTCCAGAAATTACACCAGTCGCACTTGACCCTGCACCAATTTTATTTGAGCGTGCAGTATTCGTCTCTAATGCTGCTGCTATATCATCAGCATATTGTGATGTATATTCTAATAAGATCTTTGCCCGATCATAACAATCTACCATATCATCAACCTTCCTTTTACATTCCTCTGTATTAGATGCTGTATTTGTTATAACGTCTACTAAAAAATCCAATTCAAAGAGGTATGCACATGGAACACATATTGGTATATGCTGTTTTGATAATCCAGAAGAGGAGTGTTTAGAACATGTTGGATGACCACATGTAAGACATGGATGGTGTGTCTTCTTAAGTAGATTCCGACGCTTAGTTGTAGTACTTCCATTATTGCATATTGATGCACTACTCTCACCGACAGTTGTTGTTGTTGTCGAAGGACATGATTGTGCTTCAGTATTGTTATCATCTGATATATTAGATGATGATGCTTTTGAGAATAGACTACCCATATTACTACCAAATCGACGTAAACGACTGCCATCTAACTTAACTCTGCCAGTATTAATACCACTCTCACTCTTTGTTATACTGCTATTTCCATTCAATGAAAGCTTGGGTTGTTTTGGTGTATGCATTTCTTCTCGCTGACAGTACGTACATCTCTCATGATCAACCTCTATAGTATTACTACCACTAAACTCACACTCTAAATTAAGACGACGCATAGACTCGAGTGCCTCTAATGCTACATTAAGTTGCATTGCTTGTGATCATATTTTTCAACTACATCCTCTTCATTTGTTGCTTCTAATTGTTCACTTTGATCTTGTGGAGCAGCAGGTACCGATGTTGTAAGATTTACACCATAATTACTAACAGTATTACTTTCGTGAACTTCTTTTGCATTCTCAGTATTCGTCGATTCTGTTTGTATAATAACACCCTCTTCTTTATTATTATTTAATAGGCCCTCTTTGCAGAGCACTTCATCTTTGTTATTGTTACTTTTCTTTTCAGCAATGGAAGATTCCTGTTCACTGCTACCCACGTTGCTATCTGATGCACTCATCATATTATTATTATATTGCTGAAGAGAGTGATAATAACATATATACCAAACAACAAACACTTCTACTACACTACCATATTTCAATTTTTTATGAGAGTTGGAAAAGCAAGGGTATCTTTTCTTCGGTACATATTAGCGATTAGCTACCTAGCTAATTGCGTTAGTTGTTCTCGATATTTGCTAACAATGAGATATTCAGGTTATTCGTTTCCTCTGCTTGTGTCGCTGGGGTCAGTACAGGCATTTCTACTACCATTTCAACATGAAACATCATGCATAAAGTTGACATCAAAAACATCATCTAAAACTACTCTGTTGGCTAAATCTAAAACAAAAAAGAAGAAGAAATCATCAGGATCATCATCAGGTGGTCTCAAGGGATTTGGTGGTGGATCTTCTTCCTCTACGTCGTCAAAGTCTTCAACTGGGGGTACAATTGATAGATCTCCATCGTCACTGAAATTTTATGATTACATACAAAGAAATGGTGGTGAATCGAATCTAAAACGTGTAGGACTTGGTTACTTTCCATTACAAATTGGTCCTGATAAAAACGATATAATTCAACTACGTGGTGTGATTGCCTTGAAGGATATATCCAAGGGTGAAGCAATAATTGATATACCGTACGAAATGGCAATAAATTTAGGGAGAGAGTCGGCAGATCCTACATTGCCTGCAACAACACTGTTGCAAAAGTATTGCACATGGAAAAGTAATAGTGATGGGCCACCTGGTGATAAAGAGAAGGGAGATTACTTTGCTATGCTGCCAAATTTAGAGTCAGATGACTGCTTGGGCAGTACAGACTTCTATTCTGACACTGCATTAGATATGTTACAATGTCCAATCATTGTTGAGGAGACATTATCACGACGAGAGATGGTAGCAGCAAGATACGAAAGAGATGTATTACCAATGGCTCAAATGTCATCAAACTTGTATCGATGGGAAGAACGAAAAGAAGATGATGATAGTGATAATGATGAAAGCAATATTGCAACTGAATTGCATTTGCAATGGGCAAGTTGGATTATTACATCAAGGGTTTTGACAGTTCAAGGACCTCCCGAATCAACAACGGCAAATAGATTATTAATACCACTTATTGATATGTGCAATCATGATAGAGATAGTCCACATATGCTAACGGGAAGAGCAATGGAAGGTGGGAGTTTGAAAGTAGTAGCCGGTGCTGATATCAAGGCAGGCGATCAAATAAACATTGGATATGGGGGAAGTGTTGAGGGTAATGATAGATTCATCCAGGATTATGGATTTCTAGATTCGGGAGGGAGTTTAGAACTGGGTAAAAACAAGGGAAAGGAGCTTATCCCCGAGGCATACAAGATAGTAGCAAAAAAGTTATTGGGGAAGGGAAGAAATCGTATGTCAGTTGCTGAGGAAGAGAAAATGCTTGATGCGATACAAGCAACTACCTTGGATGATGATATAGCATTACTGGCAAGTGGAAAGGTAACAAACAATGATGAACGCATGGCTTTGGAGTACAGAATTGGAGTAAAGAGGGCATATAATGCTTTGTGGTAACTTAACGAGTCGTAAAGTCGTATGTATGTCGATTTGTATTTTAGATACTCTACTCAGAATAGACTTGAAAAATAGAAATTCTAACTCATCCAGCACAGAACGCAACGGAGTTACTATCGCCATAATTAATTCTTGTTTATAAGCATGAAAGTTGTGAGTTGTGAATGAGGCCACTTCTGAGCGAAGAAGTCAATTACCCATAAAGGCTATAATCGGTATCCTTCTTTTTTCACAATTTGTGAAACTGAAATTTATTGTACTATTTTGATATGAACCCCTGTGTACTATCCAACTCAACTGTCTAATTTGGATTGATGCCAACCACTAGTTTGAGGCTGATACTATCACATACTATCGTATAAAAATAACACCAAACACAACATCATGAATACCCTTCTAACGAAAGCGGCAACGGCTCTTCTAATCGCCACAAATACCAACCCATCTGCGATTGTTGTCAACGGTTTAGATGTTGGAGAAGAGGTTTGCTACACTGGTTATATTATGGATCAATGTAAGTTTAGTTCATATGAATATATAATTTTTATGTATTGAATTATTAATAAATAATGTATGATCACACATCTCTCTTGTATCTCACTATTGTTTACCATGTGATTTTTTATCATATCCATTCTTTCTCTTCAACACGTGCTACTACAATATAGATTGTATTGGTCTCGGACACTTTTTGGATATGCCTGATAGCGTGACATTAGCTGAGCCAGAAAATCACTCCTTCCACTGTTTATTGGATGTTTCATTCTGCCAGGATTCTGGATATGTTGTCTTGGCTGATAAAGATCCATCCACTGGTATGCACTGTATTGGTGCACGGTTAGAGGATACACAGGCTATTCTTGACGCGGGATTTGCGGCGGGAAGTGCAACTGCTGATAATGGATATTGTTCTGGATGTACCAATGAAGATCCTGATGCTCCAACAAAAGGATTTTATGTTACTATTAAGGGTACTGTGAAAGATCTTGGTGATGGTAGTACTGACAGTACTAATGGAGCACCACTTTTGGAGAATATTCAAGTATTGGATGAAAGTGTTGGTTGCGGTGATACTGAGCCAAGTGATTTAGATCCTGTTTGTTTAACCAAATCAACTAGTGAACCTGCAGATGATGAACCGTCAACAACACCTGATGATGAAGCACCACCTGCTGACACTACAAGTGGTTCAGATTCCTTGTCATGTCCAGATACACTCGATGAGTCACGAGAAATCACTTCTGGATCTACTTTATACTATGCCGTCGTGCCCGACAGTCCAGAAGGAGCAGGTAATGGAATATTGTGTGGACGTCTCGAGGTTGTAAACGATGGTTGGATTGGATTAGGATTCTCACCCTCAGGAACAATGGCGGATAGTCAGGCAGTGATTGGTGTACCAGAAAGTGGCACGGTTGAGAAATAGTGAGTACATAGTATCTTTGCACCAATATTAGTTTTGTTGTAGTCCTGTATCTAATGCCATTCAATTGTCCATCTCTACAACAAATATATAGTGAACTCAGACAGTACGGTGCCACTGTAATGGCAGCTGATAAACAAACTTTACGTGATACGTCTGTGAGTGAAGAGGATGGGAAGACTATCATGACATTTACAAAACTTTTAGTTGAAGATGGAGAAACACCCATCAAGGTCGATGGGTCGGATAACAACTTCTTATTTGCATACGGTGGTGATACGGTTGGTTACCATACTTCTCGAACTCCATTTACAATTGCATTTGATGCCTCTTCTGATGATGACGCGCCATCAGCTGATATTAAGGTTGGAGATGAAGTCTGCATTAGCAACTACCTCATGGATAACTGTGAGTATGAATGTACCACCTCGATCTTTTAATCAACTTTATGTTTGTCGACACCTGACTCTTTAATTTCTCTTCTGCAGATTGTATCGATCTTGGACACTTTTTGGATATGCCTGATAGTGTTACTTTGGCCGAGCCAGAAAATCACTCCTTCCACTGTCTATTGGACGTACCTTTCTGTCAGGATTCCGGTTATGTTGTCTTGGCCGATAAGGATCCATCCACAGGAATGCATTGTATCGGATACCGATTGGAAGATACACAAGCTATTCTCGACGCTGGATTTGCCACAGGTAGCGCTACTGCCGATGATGGTTATTGTACTGGATGTACCAATGAAGATTCTGATGCTCCAACAAGTGGATTCCAAGCTACCATCAAGGGCACTGTGAAAGAGTTGGGAGACGGCTCTGATAGCGTTAATGGAGCACCACTTCTTGAGAATATTCAAGTTTTGGATGCAAGTGTTGGTTGTGAGACTACTATTGTAAATCCTGTTTGTATGCCAGCTCCTCCAGCCCCCGAGGAAGATATCAAGGTCGGAGATGAAGTTTGTATCACCAACTACCTAATGGACAATTGTGAGTTGATTTCTTCTTGACATATACTTCACTTGTCGCCTTTTTGCACCTATCCTGTACTAACTTGTGTTCTCTGTCTCTTCTCTAGATTGTATCGGTCTTGGGCACTTCCTCGATATGCCTGATAGCATGACATTAGCCGAGCCAGAAAATCACTCCTTCCACTGTTTATTGGATGTTTCATTCTGCCAAGATTCTGGATATGTTGTCTTGGCCGAGAAAGATCCATCAACTGGGATGCATTGTATTGGATACCGTTTAGAAGATACACAGGCTATTCTTGATGCTGGATTTGCGGCAGGAAGTGCCACCGCTGACAATGGATATTGTTCTGGCTGTACTAACGAGGATCCTGATGCACCAACAAGTGGATTTTATGCAACTATTAAGGGTACTGTTAAGGAATTGGGAGACGGCTCTGATACTACCGCCGGAGCACCCTTGCTTGAGAATATCCAAGTTTTGGATTCGAGTGTTGGTTGTGAGACTAGTATTGTCAACCCTGTTTGTTTGCCGGGTCCTTCGGATGTTGTACCGCCCGCAACAGAGGGTCCAACCCAGGATTGTACTAAGGAGTTCTGTGAAGAGCAGTTGGATCCTGACTTCCTCTTACGTTATCGTATCAATGTTCCCGATGGTTCGGATGCAGAAGTTTGTGATGGATGTACCATCTCTATGGAGACAATCTACACCGGTGAGGGTTGGGTTGCAATTGGTTTCAGTACAAATGGACAGATGATTGGAAGTGAAGCAGTGATGTAAGTGACCAACTATATATTATGAAATTTGCTGAAGCAGAACAAGAACAACCAAAAACCTCATATACTTTGATCCGTCTATTCCCTTTATTTTTTGATATCACAGTGGTGTCAGTCCTGGCGAAGAGCCACTAAAGTACAACCTGGCATCAACGGCTTTAAGTGGAGTCACCCCTATGCCTGAGAGTCAACAGACTTTAACTGATGCCAGTGTTGTGTTTGAGGATGCCAATACAATCATGAAATTTACCAAAATCATGAAGGAGCCAGGTGAAATCGAAATTACTACTGGCGACAACACATTCCTCTGGGCATACGGATCAAGTTACCAGCTTGCATATCATGGTGCTAATCGTGCTCCATTCAATCTCAATTTGTCTAGTGGTACATCTGAGGCCGTAGCAATTCCCTACATGTCTGCATGGTTAGGTATGTTGCTGTGTGTGTGTTTTTATAGTGTGTTACTTATATGAAGTCTCGGTGATGGCTACTTCATTTGGCCTTCGTTCCCCATTATTCGTTGCCTTCAAACCATGTACTAACACATGTTACAATCTCGTCTCTTTCCTCGTCATAAATGCGATAACGCTGTGGCTTCTAGCACATGGGATTATGGCATTCCTCGCTTGGGGGGTATTCGTCCCCTTTGCTGTACAATCGTCTCTATTGCGCTCTCTTCTTCCCGAGGGACCTCTTTGGTTCAATCTACACCGTGCGTTCAATACCACGGCATTTGCTCTTTTCATCGCGGCTTTTGCTGTTGCCGTTTCTACTGTCATTAAGGAGAAAGGTGAACACTTTTCCAATGACCATGAAAAGATGGGCTTGGCAATGTTTATTATAGCATTTGTTCAAGTGTTTGGTGGTATTACAAGGCCACACACACCCGAGCCTGGTGAGGAGAAGACTGGTCTACGCAAGGGATGGGAGGTTGGACATCGTGTTATCGGCGTGGCCCTCCTGGCTTGTGGCTTTTGGCAAATGCAGGAAGGTATCAAGTTATATGCAATCAAGTACTCCATTGATGAAGATCCTGTGACAATTGCATACTGGGTATGGATTGGGCTAATGTCTGCCATTATTGTTTTCGGAGGTGTTTACTATAAGATCGTGAAGAAGAAGAATCCCGAAGAAGAACCCGCTGATGTCCCTGCAGCAGATGCTGTGGAAGAGGATATTCCCATGGGAGAAGGTGAGGTTCCTATTGCTCCTCCTGTTGAGATCGGTGACTCGAAGAATGCAAGCGCTGCTTAAATTTGTTTGTTTGTGTGTATAGTCATGGGTAAAGGTTTGATATTAACAATATTGGGAGTGCGTGATAATCATAATCATATTATATACCTAAATGTAATGAAGAAGTCGGTTGATATTTCTCTCTAAAAGTGATAAGGTACGGCCGGTTGTCTATTCATCATCGCTATCACCAAATACACCACTACCAGTCTTCTTGGCACCGCTACTACCTGCAGCACGCTTCTTTCCGAGTGCCTCTTCTTCATCAGAGTCATCTTCACCAAACACAATTTCGCCCTCTGAATCACTTTCTTGCTGTTTACTCGCCGCAACAGCAGCACCTCTTTTTTGCACTTTGTTCTTCTGCCATTCGTCTTCCGACTCATCTGAGTCGCCATAATCCATCTCCTCTTCCTCAGAAGAATCACCTCGGCGCATAGTTTCTTTCTTCATCCGCCCAAGATTGACGCCATCGTACTCGTCATCGTCTTCTTCCATGTATTGTTTATTCATTCCATGCTTACGTCCACTACTTCCCGGAGTTGAACGGCGGCCACTCGACCTAGCACGGCTTTTGGCCAGATCATCCTTACCCTTAATTCGGGCCATCTTCTCCTTCTCGGGATCCACATCGGTAACAATTTCAGCAATACGTGCACGCTTAACAGCACGTTGACGTACTGCCAGTGTTAAGTTACGATGCGCATCTGATGCTAGGGATAGTGGACGGGGTGCCAATCGGGATGCGATTGGTGCAATACATTCTAAAACCGTGCCTGCATTCTTAGCCTCGGGTTGTTCTTCCTCCTCCTCGTTATTATCATTCTCATTTGCTCCTTCTTTTTCTTCTTCGTCTTCGTCACTTTTGGGTGGACCCTCCATTTCCTTCTTCGTGGGCGGGATAATCTTGGCCTTTTGGCTTACATACAAGTATCCGTTATTACCAGCGAATCCAGCCATACTAGGGTCAGGATGATTCATTGGTATTGAGCTATCCAAATTATCCATCTCTAATACTTCTGTACCAACATGTAACGTGTAACTCCCATCACTCCATTTAACTAATCGAGTATTACTTTCCCGAATGGGTTGACCATGTTCATCACGGATATATTCCCCATCCTCATTCGTTTTGTATCTCCAACGGATCATATTATGTACATATCCACGATATTCCTCTTCCTCCTTCTCCAAATCATGTGTTTCTCTATCGTATGGCTTTGGTTGAATGCCTACTAAATTTGGTAATTTAACTAAATGGAACACAGGCCGTTGATCGGGGGGTACTGATTCATCATAACTGGTTTTAATACCAGCCTCTGCTAGATCTAATAATTGCATCTTACGGGGTGGCACATAGGCTGGTTTCTTCTCGCTGCTATCACCTTCTTTGTTTTCATCCTTGCTTGATTTGGTACCCTCCATTTCCTCATCACCAACACTATCCAATCCTATTAATTAATACCATAAATGGTAAATAATCATATTATTGAGTTTATTGGTGTGAAAAAATAGTTGCACAACATAACAAAAAACACAGTAACATAATAAACAATTATAAAACTCACCCATACGCTGGTTCATAGTCTGCCCAACATTTTCTGCCTTCTTAATAACTTTATTAACCCCTCCTGACTTCCCAACGATACCATCATCCTCTCCATCAAACTCGTCATCTTCTGTATCATCATCGTCATCTCCAAACAAGGCACTATTGGTATTATTAGTTGTTGCAACCTTCTCTTTTTCAGGGGCCTCCTTGGTTTCATCTTTTGTGTCGCCACCACTATTGTCATCTGACTTGTTAGTAGTATCGTGCTTTTCTACTTTGTCGGTAGTTACTGTATTTTTTGGTTCATCATTATCATCACTACTACTTTCATCACCACCAAGATCATCAATTTTTGTACGAGTTGGTGAGGTACTTTTTGCAGCAGCAGCCGCCGCGCCTCCGCCTACACTTTCATCTGAACTATCACTATCTTCTCCGAAGAGGTTGTTGTTATTGTTGGTAGTCGCCATCGTACCTAATTGACACTGTACTGCAAACAGTAAACACGCCTAATTGTTACTTCATCTCATTGGCTTCAGCTACAAGGATACCAGATAGGATACTTCCCTTTCATTCGGCATATATTACATTAACAGGCAGCACAGGGCGGGGTGGACGGAGACAAGCTACCAATATCTTATTCGTCTATTCGTCTACTTTAGTTGCGCTATTCAGAAGTGCATTGCAGTATCCCCTGATATAACTTCCTGTGTTCAACTTCTTAATACGTATCCTTCTCGTCATCTAGTTCATGAGCACTAACGCCTCGCCTAACAGCGTTAGCTACCTTACTTCGTGCACTAGAGTCAGCATACTTACCAATGTGTTCCAGATATCTATCCTTGTCAGGCAATGTGTTTTTCACTGAGTTTAAGCTAAAGACATAATCAAACCAAATTGAGTATGCCGCCAGTTCATCGTCATCCATAGGAATAGAGTATCCTCGATAATGCTCAAAGATATAATATCTATAAGCCCACGGCATTAGTGATATGTCAGTATTTGTCAGTCTCCCCCCACCCAGAAACCCTCTCCCATCACCATTCTTTTCCAACTCTTTTGAGAATGCCTTCAATCCATTTACTAACTTATTAAAGTTCTCTTTCCTTTCCTCGTCTTCAGTTCGAACGAGTACTCCATAATATGGTGAACAACATTCTCTGTTAACCTATCAGCCCAATACCGACACTTGGCGGCTAAATATGGATCTGATGGTACAAGACGATTCTTCTCTTCAGTAGGGTTTGCAATTGAGTCGATGTAATCTATTGTTATAAGAGATTCGTATACACTCTTTTCTTCGTTTGGCTTGCCATTGTTATCAATTGGTATTAATGTAGGTACTAATCCACTAGGGTTACTTCGTTTTAACTCATCTGCCTTCCAATGGTACCACCATTCACTTCCTGTTCCTGGAAGATGCACGTTTCATTATTTGTAAAGATGACGATAGAATGAAGTAACTTCTGTTAGTACATCTGATTTACATGGGCAATCAAATAAAAACAAACTGGTGATCCATATGAATACAATACATTGAATACACATGATAAAGAAAAGAAGTACAAACGCATTCCTGTAACATTCTTATCATCTTTGCGTTGCTCCCAACCCTATATTTATATGATGATATTGTTTTGAGATATATGTGTATTAGCTGAGCATAAATGCATGTAATGATACATAAGCTTTGCAATAGGATTCACTTACCAGTGCCTTGATGATGTTGGATAGTAGGATAGTTATTCATGCAGAGATGAAGAGTAGGTATCGACAATCATGTTAGTACCGTACCAATCATATCACATGAGGAAAAATTAAAGATAATAGTCACCTCAACCCATTCATAATCAATCAAAGCTGAGTGATGTTCTAGTGCTATCGTTGCCCTGTGTGCATATGGACAGAACCATGCACTTAAATATCTCAGCTTTGGTACTGCTGCCATTGTCGATGAGTATGGTATGCACCAGTGCGTTGTTGCGCCTAAGAATGAGGCATTCGGATTGGAGAACAAACGGTATCGTAGATTCGAACTACTTGATTATTGATCAAAGTACGATAGTTAGAGATTTGAACAAATGAGATAGTTGGTATCATATCTATCGTTCCCCTCACACGCTGATGGATTCGTCTGGAAAGATTATTATAAAAGGCTGGGGGCTGTGTAATCAACAAGAGGTTACAGTTGACCGCTCGATGCCATCAATACTCTCGAAGTAAGTATGAATGTATGAAAGTCTATTGGCTGGTGGTGATAGTAGATAGTGTGTGAAGTAAGCTGGGTCGTTGTTGCATAAACAGAACTCAGTTACTATCTCATTACATGAACTAACAATCAACTCATCATAGTACAACCTGAACAACAACTAGAAATCCTTGTACTTGGCTGGAATCTTAACAATTGGTACCTCATCCACATCATTATTGCCATTCTTCTTTCCTAGTAATCCCCTCTTTGCATTTGATTTTGGTTTCGTACCATAAATCTTTCCAGTAGTACATTCTTCGTACATGCCCCACTCTTGCTCGTCTGTTTCTAAATCCAATACTTTCTCTCCCATTACATCTTTAGGCCTTTTCTCCATTGCGTCTGCTATCATGTCAACAAAGTCCATGCATTTTCGCTTTCTGGCTTTGTATTCTCCAAGCATATGATTGATTTTGCGCTTGAGCGTCGTTTTGTCCTGTGGTTTTGGCTTTGGTTGTTGGAATCGATTTGCTGGGTAGTACGATGCAGATGAATGTCCCGAACTCATACGGCTTGGGACTGCAGCAGCAGCTACTTTTGATGGATTTGCAATGCGGTCTTTCACTGCCTCAATCTCTTTCTGCAATAGTACAAGCTTTTCCTCCTCTACCTTATTTTCGTCCTCCAGCTGTTTCATTGTTGGTATTGCAAGTAGAGGCTTTAACTCTGCTTGAATTGCTCGTTGTTGCTGCTCCAGTTGTTGTCGTGTCTTATTTGATTCTTCAATCTCATCAGTGGTGGATAGAAGTTTAGAAAATTGATTTGCTACACCTCCACCCTTGCCCTTGTTAGCCATACTTGAGGCTGATATCTCGTCGATAGTCATGGGATTTGCCCAGTACAACTTCTTAGGTTCACGTGAGCTATCCTTTTTCTAAAGTATATGATTATAATGATAGTGATTATAGATGAATGTGAATAGACATAACATGAGTGTAAAATAAACATATGCTATACTCACGGATGGAAACTCTTTCGTCAACACTAATTTCTTGTCAACAAAAGACAGCATCGCATGACGCAAGGTTTCAACTGTTGTATCGGTAGCCTTTGCTAATGATTTGAGAGTGTAGGGTTTGCATGATGTGAGCATAGTATAAAGAATTTGATCATGAAACGATCTTTTCTTCTTTCTCTTCTTCTTTTGTGGTTCCGCTACTTTGGCAGTTGCAGATTGTTTGGTATCAGTAGTTGCAGTGGCGGTAGCGGCAGACGACGTATCATTACTCTTCTTTGGTTTCTTTTTCTTCTTCTTTTTGGTAGATGTTGATGATTCCTTTACTTCATTTTCCTTGAAAGAAGTCGATGCTGCTACGTCTTGAGGTGGTAGTGTAGCTGATTTCACCATAACTTCTTTCTCATTACCATCCATAATATCATCAACTTTGGCAGCGGGTGTGATTGTTGTTGAAGTGCCGTCTACCTTTTGCTTTTTGGATATTTTGGCATTATCAGCCTTCTGTGGTGATGGGGAATCACATAGATCTATTGCTTCACTATTATTATTATTATTTGCGGGCGTGACGGAAGTATTATTGTTTGTTTGTGACACATCTTGTGTATTAACTTCATTAATTTTTCCATTGGCTTTTGTTGCAGCAGTCGTCATTGCAGCACTAGTTTCAGATGATACCGCCTCAAGCACAGACTTAGATGATGATGATTTTCTATTACTACTCTTCTTCTTCTTGAGCTTTGACTTTCGTTCAGTTGCCTTAGTCATTGTTTAGGATCAATAATTTATATCTAGAAATTAGTTATACAGAAAAGTCTGCACAGTGGTCACAAGGTAGTTCGATACACTTCTTCCGCCGAGGCTGCCCAAACAGTTTACCAACTACTATTGCAATACACAGCACTTCGATATGTGATATTCTTTTCCCAAACAACTCGATATATGAACCTTCTAATACAACTAATACTTTATATTACACTTAAGGTGCACCCTATAACATACATCATGCTGCATCATGCATTAAAATTTAAAATTATAAGAAATATCAAATGGTATCCTTTCTACTTACCTTACTCTCGACTCCTGCATGAGGCATTGCAATTCAATCCCCAATTGGAGTGAAATTGAGACCTGCTTATATAAGACAGACTGTTTCCCGTGATTTATGTATGAGGGCCTCATGTTTTCTATGTATTGCTCTGTTTTCTATGTATTGCCCAGACTTGTACAATATTCTTATTGGTGTAAAGAAGTCTTTACTTTAAAAGCTCTTGTTTCACCTACACAAGAGGCTCATTACACAGTTTATACGTCATGATTGACGTCAATATTCACATGAAATATACAACAGCCCAAGTCCGCCCCCACTTTAAAATGTTGGAGTATCCTCTTCGTTATCCTTTTGAAATGATATTTCCGTAAAGGGAGTAAAGGGAACATCGTCCTCTGATACTACAATTGGACCGTGATTAACTTTTCCAACCCCCGCAGACGAAGGATTTCTACCCAAACTCGCATTGCCATGCCGAACAAGATACTCTGAAAGGGCACTCTTATGAGCCTCTGCCCATATCGTTTCCTCTTCCTTTTTCGTTGAGGTTCTTTTAACAAAGCGACTGAATTTTCTCTTGGCACTCTGAACCACTTCCGACCAACCTTCTAAATGCTCTGTTGCAACCGTATGACGGCGTAGTCTCTTGGTAACATTAACCTCCCTCATCGAAGCATTCATTTCGGCAACAGAAACACCAAATTCATCCCGAAGCATCTGCCTTCGAACACCCGCGGGTACCATCATCTCGATCTTATCACGGGGTGGTCCCCTGTTCAATTCATAATCATCAAGACTAATTGGGCTGTGTTGATAATATCCCCATCCGATAGAAAGAGGAACACCCGAGGTAACACAGGGATTGTCCCCGGCAATTCGTTCATGTTCCCGTATATCCACTGAGGAGAAGGAACATCTTTTTAGTTTTCCTGTTATGGCGATGGTAGGTTCGCCAATAGCTGATGGACAAGATAAGGAGTCTTCTATAGATGGCTGTGCCTGTGCTGAGTAACTCGATGTTCTCCTCATAACACCCTTAAGTGCCGAGCCGTCTTTTTTCACTGGTGTTGGCCCACGGTATGTGCTATGTCTTGAACGTTCACTAAGAACAGATACTCTAGAATGGATGGAGTCATCCATAAGAGTATCACCCTTATTCTTAAGCTTTTTCTTACTTGCGACCTTTTCCAACAGCTGACGATTACTACGATTGGCTTGGGAATAATAATATTGGGACGAACCTGGTTGGAGCTTATTAATATTAACAAACTGAGCAACATCGGAATTTGCTCCACCGCCTTGCTTATTAGGTGGTTGACTCCAGGTTGATCGACGAGCTGGATCACAATCTTGCGGTTGAGAATAAGAGCCATCTAATTCAGATATCTCTGACCCTTCTTCTTCACCTTGAAGACTCTTTGAAGTGGTGGCGAAATTAGGCATAGAAGACTGTCTATTGTCAGCAAGTGGAGGGAGAGATCCTGCCTTGTTCCCCCATGAATCCTGATTGGCATTGAGAAACGTTTGAGGGTGCAGTGTTAAAATTAAAAATGTCAAGCATCAATATCATAATATAAACACAAACACTTTATAACAAAAAAAGAGAACAACTTACCACTGTATTCGTTGAATTTAACAAGTTACTTGCCCTCATTTCATTTCCCAAATCACTCGATCGTCTTCTCTCTAAAGGCTTGGAGCCGTAATCTATATTATCATCATTATTATTATCCTCATCTTTCGGTATACTCTTTTCAATATCTTTGGATGAATCCGAACCCAAAACATTTAGAAATTCTTCAAACCCAGGACTAGATTCATCATTGTTATTTGTGGAAGTATTATCATCAGTACTATTGCTTGGAGTTTGGGGTGATTCGGCTGCTGGAATTGTACCCGTCATTATTGAGGAATTTGCAGATGAAGTTGTGGTAGTATGCCGCTTCTCTGTAGATGACTCCTCTTCTTCGTCCGTGGTTATTTCAGTAGTGGCGGTGGTTCTAATCTTATCGTTAATATTGCTATCGTCCTTAAATAAAGTAACTATTGTTGGGGATGGGTGATTAACCTCAGATGATGATGATGATGATGATGATTCAATTTTGTGTTGGTTGGGAGACATTAGTGCATATGATGTGTGCTGTATTATATTTCTTTCAATTTTATCCCCGTGTATAGATGACGGCTGGATAATATTGTAAAGTTACTATAATTTAGGGGTATTTAGATGTAACTAATTGCAATGCCAATTATTACGATCAGGTTTTCTTTGCAATTAGTTAGATATGAGTCTGTTTTTTAGTTACCAAAGTATGCAATATTAATTGAGTAATACTGCAACACTTCCAACGATTATATCAAACAACACAGTTAGGTATGATATCCCCTGCCTTAGTGTACCTAGTGCTTATATAGTTATTCTCTATTAATTATGAATGAGGTTCAGTATCGTAGGTAGCTCTCACCACTCTCACTAGTTTAGTCGGTCCGGTAATCAAGAGAGAAAAGTAGTCTATCGTTCCCTAGACATATCTCAGCTCTATGTAGCACACGGACTGCAAACTGCCGGCAATTTTTACGGGAAGTAAACGATACCATATGTATGTATCTAATTAACCTATGAGGGGAGAGTTTCTTCTGTCAACCGGGTTATGAGCTTCACCTGACCTGATTTCCTCCGAACGGAAAAGCAAATTTTGGCGAGGGCTGTTACCAAGGGCTGTTACCAAGGGCACTAACAGCCCTTTCTTAAGAGGGCTGTCACAGAACGTTTAGTCGCTAATTTTTAACTTTACATTGCAATTCGAGGGTAAATGGTAA
>Ga0075437_14673_pt1 | contig 18083 bp, 20 predicted proteins | sample MintriMetagenome_FD_74266 | JGI IMG/M metagenome (GOLD analysis project Ga0075437, IMG submission 74266) | Marine eukaryotic communities from Monterey Bay, USA to study complex ecological interactions - Minidiscus trioculatus and... | ecosystem: Environmental > Aquatic > Marine > Unclassified...
CCAGTACACATTCTGATTATAAGAAGCACTGTACTGCAAAGTTTCTAGGGGCGTGTGATACAATTGGCTATACATGGGGAGGACTTATACCTGATGCGTTTCCCGGACATATTAGTGATCCCGACTTCACTGAATTAACAAAGATATGCCGACAGGTTCATTACGGTAACACAGTACAAGTGGATAAGGGATTTATTATCGAGAATATTGCAATGAAAGAAGGTGTTGATACCGATAGACCACAAAAGCGGCAGAAGAAACAAAAACAGCAATCAACAGTGGATACATCTCAAACACAAAAAGTTGGCAACAATCGTATCATTGTTGAGAATGTGAATGGAGAACTGAAGATGCATATAAGGCAGTTGAATTTCTTGGTACCATGTCTTCAATTTGGTATGATATCAAAGATTGTTAGAATGGGATATCTTCTTCAAAACTTTAAGTGTGCCATTATACAACGACGTGATCCAACTGCCGAAGAGAACTATATGCCGGAAGGAGGACGTCCGTGCAAAGCTGAGATTCGTCTATACGGTGCTACTGATGCAGGTTTGCGGGATGTTCGTGGCCTTAAACACGCATGGGCTATGGCTTGCGAGAAGAAGCGGCATAAGGAGCTATCTGATATGGTAGAACACAAAGACAAAGATGTAAAAGAGATTAGTAAGATGGTATTGGATGAGAGATTAGATTTACAAATGAGAAGAGAACACTATCGTCATGTACACAAGAAAGAATACGATGGGGGTAATCTGTAAACATTAGTATTTACTTGTTATATTTTTTCTCCATCTGTTCATTATATGTCTTCTCGTTATCCTTCCGTAATGACTGTAAGAACCCTTCCATTCTCTCGTTTGCAAAGCGTCCTGGGAGAGGCTTCTGTTTCTTAGAACTCCAATGAACTTCATAATGCCCGGACCTACCCTCTGTACAATCATATGCCGATACAGTAAACTTAATATCCAATAACTTGCATATCTCACACGCTTTTGCAATACTCTGGTGTATTTCGTATCTGCCCCCGTAGATTGTTTGTGTTGATGGCATTATCACGTCTCTCCTTTCTTTTGTCGGTTCTTTAGCTTTATTCTCCATGCCATCAAAGTAGATCATTAAGTTCCAGTAGCAGGTACTTCGGAGATGTACGAGCCATCTTGCAAATAAAATAAGAGATGGTTTATGATTTTTTTAGGAAGTCAGCCGCATGGAAGGACGCAAATTGGTATATAGCACCTGCTGCATCAATAGGAACTTTCTTACCCTTCCATCCTAAATCCATAAATCCGTATTTATAACGCTTTCCACCCGGTAGATGACGTAATAACTCTCTAATAATACCCATGATGTGTGTAGTAAATGATATGTGAGTGTATATGATATGATACTCTTTTCCAACAATAAGTGATAAGCTGTCATTAAATGAGTGAATATAATGAGTTATTGGCGAGTATATCCTGCAATATAGAGGTATGATATGCAGTAGGAGAGGTGTTATTGACGGTCTAGATGTTTTGAGCTCCTCGCATTGAGAAACAAAAAAAGGAAAAAAGGCGAAAAAAGTGGAGCCATGTCCTTTTTATTCCACGTGTTTGTACTAAAAAAGGTCAATTTCACTTCTCATAACGGCTCTAAGATAATATATCATATAATTGCCGTATTTTTTGGGAAGTAAATAGGCCGGTTATAGTGTAGAGCAACTGTTTATAATTTATTAAATCTCCGCCGTTGAGAGAACTGCGCCCTCAAAATCCATAAAACAAAATCCCAAAAACATTTTGCAATTTGCAAATTATGGCCTCATCTACAAGTTCAACTCGATATCTCCGTCGAGTATTACACAAGGATGATATACTATTAGATAATAATAATATCTTCAACGAAAACAAAGATAGCAAGACCTACAGCAACGCCGGCGGCAACGAACAACTTGCATCACAATCGAATGAAAAACAGAATTATAATAATAATAAATCCACATGGGATCTTGGTAACTTATCACCTAGTATATTGTTTGCCGAGGCTGCTGTTGTTACATTGATAGTAGGTGCGTATTATTTATATATTGTCGGTGTATTGTTGTGTATATATTTTGCAGTTCTGCAAAATAGTTTTGCTCACATCTTATGCACATTTTTATACCTTCTCATAATACCTCTAGGTACCATATTAATATGCTGTCTACAGCGTCATAAACGTCGTCTATTAAATCAACAGCGAGAACAATTACGTGCCATGCAGGAATGGGCAACAATACGTATCCCTTCTACCAATCATCATCAAGGCGGTCATGCAATTGGTACTAATGGTACAGTTGCTACTCAACAAGAATATATGGATGAAAGTCGACGATCTATTATATCATCTATACTTGATGTGAGTAATGGACAGGTATCTAATAATGCCTCACCAAGTAGAAGAGGTAGGGTGAGGGTGGATAGCAACATAAGTGGTATACTATCAAGAATGAATGCAGAGGGTACAGTAGATATAGACGGAAGGAGAAGAAGAATGGATAGTGGTATTAGTGGAATAATTTCCTTAGAGGAAAGTATTGGACGGAATAGTAATAGAAGGAGAGGAAGGGTTGATAGTGGTATTAGTGGTATGTATTCGGTACGATCTTCATCTGTTGGTCAGCAGCAACAACCTGTTACTGATAACCAACCAACTGAACAACAAGAAGTTAATCAAACTCCATTAGCACGTACCCTTCGCACCCTAACCCTACTACCACAAGCTTTGACTAATATCCTATTATACCCACTCCGATCATTGGAAGCGGGTGTTAACAGTTGGGCGACTAACGATTACGACAGGGAATTTCTAAGGCAATTCATGGAACAGGTTGAATTGGAAAGAGAGGCTGCGTTAGAACCGGGTGAGGAACGTGAATTGAGATTGAAGGAGGCATTTAGTAAGGGTGGTATGGTTTGGGTACGTTTATTTGTTTATGTTGTTGTTTTGTTTGGGGTGGGTTGTTATCCCTTGTATGTATTTGAGAGTGTTTGCTCACATCATATGTACTTTTCTTGTGTGGGGATACACAATATTCTAGGAACTGAACGATGAACACTTTCTCCCTCCTAAGGATGACCTCTTGGACAACAATTTGGGAGGTGAGAAGCTCGATGACATCGAGGAGGGAAATGTATATGATGCCGATAATCAGGAGGAGGGAGGCGGCACAAGTGAAGGCGTCGTGAACTACGGATTGATTAGCCTCGGGGCACAGGCAAATCATCTTCTTGGGGAGAAATCCAAGGATTTGAATGTTTGCCAAGCGGTGGGAGATCAAGAAAATGAAGTTGATATTGCAAGGGAAGAGGTGTCGGCTGTTATGGAACTGCTACTTCAAAATATTCAAGATAATCATTGCAATGGGGAAGAAGAGACCGACGTGGACACATCTCTAATGGCAGGGGACGATTACACAATGGGCAGTGCAATATCACTCAGTGCCGCCATGATACCCCAGCGTCCATCATCATCTCCGCCTCAACTAATGGGAGGAGGTGGTGCCTCGTCATCTACACTCTCCTCCCTATTCCCATCTGTTGCATCATCCTCGACAATTGATATAATTGAAGAGAGTCCGAGTTTTCTATACCTCAGTCCGGGTAGACGTAGAGTCAACACTTCAGGCTCAATTATGGACGAGATAAGTGTTTTGATGGAGAAGTCGGATATTCCCAAGGTAAGTGTTTATATATTTTGGTATGGCATATGTGGATTCGAGCCGGCGTTTGATATTTATTCATCTAATTTCTCGCCTTTCTATTCTCCACACCTGCACTAAAGGACAAGACCGATAATTTGCTTGCCAAGTATGAGGGTAGGGAAGAAGATTTGCTCAAGAATTTGAGGAAGACGAGTATCAAGTCTGGTCCGGGTAGATGTAGAGTCAACACTTCAGGCTCCTTGGATACTTCTGATCCTTCTGCTACTTCAAGCGTGGAGGCACCGCCACTAATGGGAAGACCTAGATCATCCTCAATGGGATCGGCACTCTCGTCCCATGCCTCCGCACACAACAAGGTACCAAACGAGTGTGCCATCTGCCTATCCGGATATGAAAAGGGTGAGACAATCGTCACCTCATACAATGGAGAATGTCCGCATGCATTTCATCAAGAGTGTATAGTTGAATGGCTTGTCAAGATGCAAGATGGTGCACCTTGTCCATGTTGTAGACGGACATTCATCGATTTGGATGCACATGCTCCTCCTCGTTCCGGGGGTACGTCGTCAAGGGGTGGCAATAACAACAGTAGTAATGCAAATAACAATATGCAGCAAGATCCAGAAGAAGCAGAACGGCAGCGATTAGAAAGAAGAAGAAGGCGTATTGAACAAGGAATCCAAAGAGGAGGAAGAACATTCAACACAGGCATTATTTCCCTGCGGTAATAGGAATTTCAATTGTTATGTGTATCACGAGCACCATCCATATTTAGGAGAATAAGATTTAGTGAGTTACATTTATGGACAGTCTTCGTATATCCAGGTACGTCTATTACAGTGCTGCCCATTTCTCTTTACAACATGCTTACTCAATAAGCTTACTATTAAAACAATTCACAATAACCACACAGTTCACGGCACGTCTCGGCGCCACCCTCCATGGTGCACAGATCCTCGGCAAGAGATGGATCATCGTATGCCATCTCACACGTATACCATTCATCGTCGTCGGGGTTGACAAACTCCTTCATGCTATCCTCACATCCGTATTCTTCACAACGATCACAGGTGAGCGGAAAATGACTTGCAATACCGTTATTACGACAACGTTTCTCGAGTCTAGCTGCAACCCAATCAGCATCACGATAACGCTCATTTCTACCGTGAATCATATCGAATGGAGAGTCGGCACACTCTGGCTCATTAGGCGGTTCTTCAGTAGTGGACGTTGTCGTGGTCACTTCAGTAGTGGAGGTAGTAGAAGTTGTTGTTGTGGTTTCCTCAGCATTGGTTGTAGATGTTGTGCTGGTTGTTTCTTCGGCGGTGGTTGTAGATGTTGTGCTGGTTGTTTCTTCAGTCGGCTGCTTGGTTGGCTCATTCTGAATGGAAATGAACATATGATATGAGCTAATACATATGATGAAAAAACAAACTACAATACAACACCATTCTCGACATAACTTACCGTGGGCTTTGAAGTAACAGTGGGTGGTGTAGGGGCAGTAGATTCGGTTGGAGGAGGAGTAACAATAGGAGCCTTGGAAGGTCGGGGTGTGGCATTGGTTGGTGTTGGCTGCTGCGTTGGTACTGGCACTGGGTTTTCAGTATATCCAAAGCGTTGAATCTCCCAACATACCGAATCATCCTCGGGAATCGGAGCATTGATTTGAGAAGCATATTGAGAATCACATCCAGTATCGCCCACACCCTCGAATCCAAGCCCGTGGTCTTCATTGGCATCTCGACATTGAGTAACATCTTCAGTTTCAGTTACAAGACGACGATAATCACAACGATTTGCAATGCGACCTTGTGTCACGGGTTGGCTCCCTCCTTGATACCATCCACAACAGCAGCGGACACGTCCATTATATTGACGATGCCAGTGATCACGAATCCACTAATGTGTATAGTAAAGATAAGGTAGAAGATGAGTTATGATTGCACATATGACACCTGACATGAAACGGATATGAACATATGATATGAACACATAGAACATATGATATGAACACATGATATGCTCACATGCTATGAACACATGATAGTAGAGCTCTTCTACTTACCCAATAGTAGGTGTTATCATATGATGAACCATGGCAGTGTCCATCTTGATCAAATCCATATCCACTAAAGGCATCGGTAGTATTGCAACTACCAAAGTTTACATCACCGGGGAGGTTGATTGAAGGCCAGCCATTCTCTTCATCATTAAAGATACGGCAATACCATCCATTATCTCCACAGGAGATTGGACCTATGAGATATCAAAGAAGTGCATCATATCTTAGTATTAGTATGATGTATGTAGATACTCTATGCAAGAGCACACGACATCATCGACGTTGTATCGGCATCGATATCTATTGCAATTTATTGCAATAGACATAGATATGAATATAGATAAAGATAGGACTCACCTTCGAGGTATGCCGTCTTAGCATCATCTCTCAATGCACACGCCTCCTTAACAGGATTTGCACAAGTTCCATCTTCCAATAAGACAGGCCATGCACCACTTCCATCATGATACTTGACCCCTGGTTCATCATCGAGGAATGGAGGTCCAGCATCGTCTTGATGGAAAGGAGATGAAGTTAGAATAATAAGGAGATATGCTGTGAGGTTAGTATATGATGTATGTAGATGATACACAGAGACCATACTCTATACAAGAGCACAAATCATCGGCATCGATTGTATTGCAATTGAATTGCAATTGAAATGGCAAAAATAGACGACTATTAGAACTCACCACGACATTGCTGATTGTAGAGCGGCCAAACGATGTCAGCGGAAGCAATGTTGACGATGCCAAAGGCGAAGATGATGTTAGATTTGTTGATGATCGTCATGATGTGTTGATTTGTGGTAATCGAGCCGTTATTATGAGCATTGCAATAGGAGTTTCAACTTGCAAAAAAAGTAAAAACGATTGAGGTCTCTTTATGTCACATCATTTGTCCAATTTGTCCGAGGCTCATGTACCTGAGTATGAGGGGTTCGATTGTCTACCTTTGCTCACACTTGCATCATCACTTTGCTCTTGAGTGGGATTCCTATGCCTTGCCTCACTTGGCCTAACTTCTGTGTGATGTTGTGAATGAGTGTAAGGAATAATCAGTAATCGAGCAAAAGATTATGGAAGACATTCGATATATGATATGGCTATCGGCTGTCAGCTATATCATACAGTGGGATACTTCTATAGTTTGTGAACAGCTCTAGAAATTGAAGAGAAGTCTATATGGTGATTGGATATGTGCTAAAGCCAATAACTATGAGGTTCTCAGGTGTGTGTTAGCCTCCCCTGCCCGGTATCATAGTGTGGTAAACTGTACTAGAGGTTACAAAGGAGATAGTAGTGAGCATAAGTACAAATCACTAACACAATGGTCATCAATTTGTTTTCTAATCTATGAGCATGAGCAGAGCTTAGCTGCCAAAACATTGAACCCATCGAAACACAAGCCAAACGAACACAAAACGGAGAACTGTTTTGCGATGCATCCTTCCATTCACATTCACACGCAAAAACTCCATCCAATCTACTGGCTGGGAGAGATAGGCTGTGCAAATGCTGCACAATATTTGATTAGTGAGTACCTTAGGTAGGATTGCATCCTTGTGAGATATGTATCCTCTTCCTCAGACGAAACAGCTGCAACAAAACAAAAGTTCAACTCACAACTCACAAAATGGGCGGTAAAACAATACCAGCAATGATGATTAGTATCATGGTGGCGGCGCGGCAGTAGTATAATACTTAGGTAATAGAGCAGCATTCAATACATCTCAAGGTTGATCTTATTGCAATTGCAAAAGGATATCAGATAGCAGGACATTGCACCAAACCACAGTTACTTTATCAAAGATAAAAAGTTATGTTTCAAGGTGCTAGAGATTCCTATGTCGATCTATTAGAGATTAAGGCAAAGAAGGAAGATGAATCTAAGAAGAAATTAACTACTACCAGTAGTACTACTCGAAGGGAAAGGATTGTTGATAATTTATTAAATGGTAATACCGAAAAACGTCAAACTAGTTTTAGACCATCTATAAAAGGAGAGCCCCAATCAAATATCAATAAAGTTAACAATATAACATATGAGCCAGTAGAAATTGACGACGAGCAGGATGATATAAATTGGTTAATATGGGAAATGACTACTTCAAATCCCTGGCGTAACAATATATCCACAATGGAAGAACGAGTAACTAGTATAGCGGCATGTGAACGTATCTTTACTGTACCGGAAGTATATGACGATTTGCAGTGTGGATTGGTTAGTGATTTATCTAGTTTGGTATTGCGGGATAATAGTTCAACCACGACTGGTATAAATAGTGGTGAGGAAGGGCCGTGTAGTAACATCTTACACTGCTTTAATCCCTGGAAACAACAACAAGTACAAAAAGCTCCGAATTATAATGCATTTCAAGATAATATCAACCCTCAAGACCAACAGCAACCACAAGATTTAATACAAAGATCATCAATGGCAGTGTCAAATTATTTAAATTTACCACCATCGAAACGTAAAGTATGTATACCCAGTATGTTTAATACTACTACTACTACTAATAAAAATAATGATCATAAAGCTTATCTTAAAGGCTGTATGAAACGTCCTACCTCAACCATCCCTTCTTCCACAACAAACACCAAATCAAAATCAAACAAGTATAGAGTACACTTTTCCGAAATAAAACGTATACTCCGTATAACAAAATTTACACCATCTGAACAAATACAAGTATGGTATCAAAAAGTCGATTTTGATTATTTTAAAAATGAAATGACTTTATTGATACAGCAGGATGGTGCTAGTCGGGGTAAGTATGTTTGAGTTTGTTGTTTGTGTGTGTGTTTTATGTGTTGGGTTGTGATTGTTGGGGGTATCAATGACGGGACCGATCTTGCTCACATCTTATGAATCACTTTTTTTAAAGTGCTCACATCTTATGCTCAATCCTTTATCTACATAGAACTGGCACAAGTTTGGTTAGAAGCACAAGCATGTGAATCTAGTAGAAGAGGATCATCGTCAGACGAAGGCAGCGGCAGTAGCGATGAAGAGGATAAACAACAACATCTTCATAATAGCAAACCAAGAAAACATAACCGAGATGATTCAAACTCAAGTACCAAATGGTGGCATAATTATGATCATTCACGACGTGGATTAGAACGATATGCCAGTCCAGGACAGGCACGACAGATATTGGCAAGTTATAAAATTGCTGTTAAGAAGGTATTGGGTGAACAACAGCGTCAACGATTGTTGGGTTGTTTGTTCTTTATACCGGGTGTGTCTATGTATGATGTTGAAAAGATTGCTGAGATTTATCATTCGTATACTTCTTGGAGGTAAGTTTTTTTGTGTAATTGTGTACGACGATATGTTCCTTGGGTCGTCGAACTAATTCACATTTTATATACCACATAAAACAGTCGAGACTTGGCACTAGCCGCTGGAGCATCCGATGCCGACGCTGTCAGGACAAACTTTGATGAAAACAAACGGCATACACGAGAATACTACCTCCTTAAACAAATCGTGGCCAGTGGTAACCTCGTTCACAAGCACATGCCACAATTCATGTTACCCAAGTGTATCAAACCAAAAGGCTTCATAGATGAGAGTAAGAGCTTACATTCAACTATACAAATGAGACCAAGAGGGTTAGGGAAACGATCAGTTTCTGTAGCAGGGAAAGAAGCACGAGAGGAGATGAGTCGATTAGATAATAATGATGTGATAGCTGCTGGTCCAGTATCTCCCATGTTGGCAAGTTTACAAGTTAACAGTGCCGATCATGATTTGATGGGAAGTCCGAAATCCACTGGTAGTGTAGGAAGTCGAGCTAGTAGTCGGGGAGGTAGTGAAGTGAAGAAGAGTATGGCCGAAAAGGCGAAGAACTACCCTTTTCAACATTGATATAGATATTACATCATACAAATTTCACAACATGAGCTCTCCTAACTTAAAGTCGTGTTCTTTATATATACACTGGTTTTTATTTATACATTATTTACTTCTTCTTGTTTTTATCAAGTAGGTTGCTTGTCAGAGATACGCTCTCCGACTACCATTTAACATATATTATCGACCCCTGATTCATAGACTTTGGGGGTACAACGTAGTGGTGACAAAAGTTGTCACCACACTACTTCTCCATCTGTTTATCTTGGCCTTCGCCTTGACGTTCTTCTTGTGGATCTTCTTGTCGCTCTTGTATCGAGGGTTGTTCTTGTAACTGCTGCTGCTGGTGATTCGGAGGCTGCGGTTGTATCTGAGCTTGTTGTATCGGAGCTTGTTGTATCGGAGCAGTAAGACCAGCAAATGCCGAGGCAAGTGGGTTCTGTTGAAACTGTAATTGGGGTGCATGAACCACCGGATTGTACAAGTTTTGACTTTGTATCATATTGTTCATCAAAGCCGCATAGTCTTGAACCGGCGGCTGTTGGGCTTGAGATGTATTGCTGAGCTGACTAAACAAAGCGGCGGCAGATGCTTGTGTTGGATCGCAAGTTGCATTTGAGGTTGATGCTGTAGGAATAGCCGAGGCCGTATTAGATGCCGTCGCCGCTGAAGAATGCTGAACAGCATTAGGTACATTCAGATTCTGAACGTTTGCTTGAGGAGGTATTGTATTGCCTCCTTGAGTCATTGACGCTGCCAGTAGCATGTTCAGATTAGGAATATTGGCTTGAGGCTGCACACTTCCTCGAGACGTTGCTGACGTCAAAGGCATACCGGCACCCAGCATACCTGCTTGCATCTGTTGAGCCTGCTGTTGAGCCTGCTGTTGAGCCTGCTGTTGATATGCTTGAAGTATAGAAGCAGCGACAATGGCTTGTGATGTATAGAAGGGTATGTTTATGTACAAAGACAACAAGATTAGCGAGCTGCACATGGTAGAGACACATGATATGCACACATGATAGGAACACATGTTGAATTGCACACATGATGTGTTCACTTACCTTGAGTAGCTTGAGCTTGGGCTACCTGAGCATGAGGTGGTGCTACTTGAGCATGTGACGAGTGATCTTGTTGAGACGGAGGAGCACTACCATGGTAGTTAGACATAGTAAAAGGTAGCGTTGCTATACCGCCGGCTCCAAGTAATTGATTCTGTGAATTGGGTACTAAAGCAGCAGCCGCTGGATTAGTACCGGCCATCATAATTTGAAGTAACAAACTATTCATTTGTTGTTGACTTTGATTCTGACTTTGCATCTGCTGTGATAACTGATTCTGATCGACTGCTTGGTTAGGTAGTAGTAACGGATTGTTCAATTGCAGTTGATGTGGTGGTGGTTGATGCTGTTGTATTTGTATCAGATCACCAGCATGATGAGTTTGACCAAACTGTGTGTTAGGATAAGCAGCTGTGTTAGATTCTTCTTGGGATTCTTCTTGATGATCCTCAAGACTGCTCAATGAATCATTACTCGAGGCAGCCAAGGTCGATGGAGGTGCAGATGCTGCTGGAAGCTTGCTATCACTCGACTCGGCCTTCCTCTTCCTACTACTTGATTTAGCTAGAGGAGGTCCAGGCACGAATGGCATCTTAGCTTTCGGTCCTTCCTCTTGTATACATCTATTGATGGTACTTAAGACAAGGTAGTCGAGGGTACTTCTTGGTACTTCTTGAGGAGGTGGATGTATGTCACTAATCTTTTGCAGTAGTGGCTCATTGTTTATGGACGCGTCAACATCCTTAACACCCCCGATTCTCTTCATTTTCTTACTGAGGAATGGCATTCCCCTAAGAAAGCGCTCGTTATAGAAGGATCCTTTATCAGGTCCTTTGAGCATACCTAGATATGGAGATGGAGAGAGGAAGAGAGAGATGTGTAGATGTAAGAGAGAGTGTGGTACTATTGGTATCCACCATACCATTCGGACACAGACAAATAGAACAAACTCACGTCGGAAGCCCCATCCATTCGCCTGTCTATAGAAGCTTGCAATACTGCTTTGATTGTAGTAAGTCGGCAGTACCTTCTTCTCAAACTCGGACTGCATATCATGTGCACAAGATGTGAACACAAGAAGGAGAGTAGCAAGTTATGAGAGGTATCCTCTATGTGTGAACAATAGCAGAGAGATGTCATATATAACTCACCTGATTCAATATCCTCCAACTCCTCCCGTGTGGCATCCAGCTGATTACATCACTCAGACTATCACGGATCAGTATAGCATGCAACTTGACAACAAAGTTGGGAACGCTCAATGTGGTTGCAAGTGGTGTGAGTGGATCATCATCCACAAGATGCGAATGATCGATGTAGTAAAAGTATGGCGAGGGATTTAATACTCTGTTCTCCTGTCGTTTGGTTACTTTACGCTTCTTACTCGCCGATGACGTTGTTGTTGATGATGACTTCTTCTTCTTACTATTAGTACCAGATGATGACGATGGATGGCCACTGCTGCTTGATATTGGCACAGTAGGTGAGTTGCTACTCGCTGATAAAGGAGAAGATCGAGAGCTTGATCTATTGGAATGTCTCCTCCTCCTTGGAGATTGATTATGTTTATCTTCTACGGCCGATGGCTTTGAATCGTCCCCCGTTGCAATTGCCTGCGGTTGTGACGACGGTGAGCCATCATCACCCATGTTCATATATTCTATATCTCCTCCGCTTGCTATTGCTGCCGATTGTTGATTGCTATTGTCTATCGTTATGTGGCCGTCGTTCGAATTGTGATAGATTTTTAATTTTACTATGTTACTATTAGGTTGCAGTTGTCAACAACTTCTGCAACATCATAGCGTCATCGCCTCATCGTGCATCAATCTAAAAAAGAAACCAATCAATGGGAAAATTTTCCCTTTCCTAATACCTCAGGATGACGTAGCCTGAATTTTGTCTGATATGACGATATTTGTGAAGTTGTGATTCCATGAGAACTTAATATGGCGATTTACCCTCCATTTTGATGACAGCGGTATCTTCGTCACTCGTTAACTCTCATCCAATGATTCTTGGATACGCTTTTGACAAATTAGTAGGTAGGTAGTAGTAGTAAGGTATGCACAAAGATATAGTGCACCTTATCTTTGCCGCACTACAAAACCAAAGATGGCGGCATCCCCTTTTAATGTAATATACGGGGGTAATACTAATACCAACTTCAATGCCTTTCCACCGGAGTATAAGGACATATTAGAAAGAAATCCTAGCAATAAAGGAAATGAGGCATGTTTCAGTACTACTGCAGGTACATTATATTGGCTAATCCCTATTGAAATCGATCAAATGAAGCAGGGTATAGTATATTCATTTGATTATAATAGGATAGTTAGCGCTATGCAGAGGCATCCCTCATGGAAGGACGGAGGTTTTATTATTATTGCTATGCGTATGACAGACTTGGATGAAAATGATCAGGTAAGTTGCAATATATGTGGTGTATATGTTTTAGTATCATATCCAAGGTATTAGTTTTAACGGGGTAGGGTATCAACTGATGTATGATATAATAATACTGGTTGATTTGCAGTTATCTAAAAGGTATTTGTACGGCATATGGTCGACATTAGAGCTATATATATTTTGTGCACATGATATGTTCACGTAATATTACTTTTTGTGTATCTCATTTCACTAACACTTTATCATTGTCATACTCGGTATTGTATTTAATAGGGTGGTGAAGATTCATTCTTGAAGGTTATAAACTATTTCTTAGGTGATTCTGTAGGTGGTGATGAGATATACTCTACCGCAAAGCGAAAGAACATAATTTTATTAAATGTTTTGATGAATTGTTTGATGCATCAAAGACATTTAAGGTTACTGGTAAATTGAAGAATTGGGGAACACCTGGATTGGCACGTACGGCTGTTGCAAATACCAAACAATTCTCCAAATTGATGGATAAGAAAACCCGTTGTAAATTTCACGGTAGTGCAAAATGTGTTATGCCTCCTGGAATGCATCTAGTTAACTTTTATCATGCCAACATATCTGAAGTATTGATTGGTTACATTGATAGTTCGACGAGTTCAGGAACTGTCGATTATGCCAGAACTATGTCTCTAGATGAAATTAAGGAAGTCTTTTTTGATGCGTTAAAGGAAAGTATTCGTCAGGGTAAGAATTTACAAGAAGCCAAGATTGATTTTCTCAGTAATTGGAAGGCGTACTATAAACTGTATGGTAATAATGTTGGTATATTTCAAGTGAGTGAAGGATTACTTGATAAGTTCATCCCAAACCTAGACGAATTTGAGTATCCAAGTTTAGAACAGGTTGCAGGGAAGAGGTAAGTCTTTTTGTTGTGATATTCTTTTCCATTTATTATGTGACATGTTATATCTTTAACTCACTTTGATAATCATATTCATGTATTTAACAAAGAGATGATGTTATTGTTATTGATGACGAGTTTGATAACAGTTGTGACAGTACGGGATTACCCGCTCAAGCACCCGCACGGGCACCTCCTCAACATCTACTTGCCGCTCCTCCAATGTATTCGGCACAAGCAGCACCCCAACAAATGGCAATGGCGGCATCACTCCAATCACTTCTAGGATCAACATTTGCTGCTCCTCAAGTGGTACAAGATCCCCAACAACAAGCGGCAGCAGCGGTACTCCAAGCTCTTCTGCCGCCTGGTTCAGCCTCACCATTCTACCCACAAGTGGTACAAGCTCCTCAGACACCCCAAGCGGCTGCAGTTGCGGCAATTCAAGCACTTGTGCCAATGGCATTAAACGTACAAACTCCTCAACAACAAGCGGTATCATTTCTTCAATCTCTTCTACCAATGGCATCTCCTTTTGCCATGCAACCATCAATCTCAACTCAGCCTAATCTTTCAGCTTATCTTTCTCAACTTGGCGGTGTCGGGCACCAACTATTGGCAACGAGTCAGCCTCCACTGGGTCAGCAACCGAATGTCGGATTGTTTGGTGCACCAGGTAAGATGAGATGTGGTAATTTGTGCATATGTTGTGAACGACCAATCTAACCATTATCATTTGCCAATACTTTAGCACCTGCTGCACCACCTCCACCAGCTCAAGCTGCTCCGCAACCTGCCCAAGCAGTTCCGTATGCAAGAGCCGAGTGGGACAATAAACAATGGATGTTACGTTATAAAGAAATGAAGCGATTCAAACGGGTGAGTCGTTCCATAGTATATATAGTATAATATGTATCTATGTTCCACGATCCTTCTCATATTTGATGTGTCATTGTGTATAACAGAGATTCGGCCATTGTAGAGTTCCACGGAGTATGTCAGAGTATGCGGTTCTAAGTCGGTGGATGAGTACTCAGGTGAGTTATCCTTCTATCTTGGTGTTTTTCATGTCTACAACTTTTCTCATGTATGTCTTCTTCTACAGTGTTCTCAATACAAGTTACTCAAAAAGGGAAAGAAGAGTTCATTGACAGAAGAGAGAGTTTCACTTTTAGAGGAGATTGGCTTTATCCCACGATTCGTGATGCCCCATCTGCAGACACATGCTTCTCAAAAACAACGCTCGGCTTCCTCCTCATCCAACACCAACCGACAAGGACCTGTCAGGAACCCTTACATCTCGTCCAACACCAACCAACAAGGACCTGCCAGTACAGTTCCAGTGACGGAAGAAGATTGGAAAGAGTGGGAAGAGGAGGAGGAAGAGGAGGAGAAAGAACTACTCCAAGAAGGCTACTTATTGGAGATGGAAGAACAATCAGCCCGTCGTTCTGGAGCTACTCCCCAAAGAGGTTTGATAAGTCTTCAAGCTATTCGAGCTACAAGAGCCTTAAGAGGAGTAACACCTTCTCCACAGTCTGATCTTCGACGACCACGGTCTTTTCTCCAACAACCATTGTCATGGGGATCCTTTGAAGAGGATGTTACATATTCAGTATCTGATGTCAACATGATTTTGACATCTCTCCGTAACAACAATATTGAACATTACAATCAATCATTCGATAAAGCGATCACTGTATCTTGTCGGACCTCCTATCAAACTGGATCCTTCAATATTGTAAGGAACGGAGGAGGTCGTGGAAAGAAGAAACATATGTTCCTAGCTGTGCTTGAGTTCTTTGATGCGAAGGAGGGGTCTAATGATAAGCTTGCTTGTCAAATTGATAGCTCCATAGTCGACTCGTACTTTTCTCCTCTTACTGCGGTGAGTTCTATGTATATATTATACTTTATTCATATTCTATTGCAGATCAGTCGTTCTTACTTTTCATTTTATCCTCATAGACTGATATCCGTGAGATGAGCAAACAAGATACGAGAGTAGGCAAGAAAGCTATCGATGAAAACCTGACAAAACTAGTAGACGATCATTCTTCCTGCCATACGACGGTTCAAATGAAACTGCTACTAGATCCAGATGATTTCAAAAACAGGACATCACAGATTACATCCCCATGTACAGACGTTAGTTGGACGAATGATATTGATAACCCAATCATGATGATCATCAAGTAAGTTCCGTTCACAATTGAAGTGTGTCACCATGATTTGTATTTGGTACATCTTGCATTGTGTTCGGAACCTTCGTTGAGGTATGATGCTAGATTTGCAAATTACAATACATAGTAACATAAAACCAATTATATTGTTCAAATCTACACGTTCCATAGCATATGTTGGCATCCTTGGTAGAGGGCCTGAAATGTTTTTGGGGAGACAACAAAGCACAAAGAATGTGGCATCATCACCTCCTCCATGAATGACAGCGGCATCTTCACGGTTTACAGGGGGAAGAGAGTCTTAGCAGTTGGGAGGTTGTGGAGGAGATTCTATGTCTTGGAGGGGTTGTAGGTGGGGCCTTATCCTGGCCTTATCACTATCATGTACTCATAGTACCTCTCCTAGTTATGTGCTTAGGAATATCTTTTTCTATACATACCTATCTTCCCATCTTCTAGCTTCAATGAGCAAACAACTAACATATTATAACTTGCCTCTTTGGCATCCTTATCTATCTGTCCTTTAATGTATCATAGCTCAGATCTATGCACTAAAGTTATCTGTCAACCACTTCCTACTATCCCTTTCCAACTAATAACAAGAGGAATTACTCGTATCTTTCTAAGAAGAAGCCCCTGGTATCCCAACGGAAGTAATCATACCGAAGAAGTATCTTCATACCTTGCAACCTGTCCCATCAAACGTCAATTCATATACGATCTACTTTTATCCAATCGTATACCCACCACTATTTCTATTATCCGAAGATGTATCCTTGTTTGTTGTTTATTGTTACGCTTTCATTTACCGGTCATCCACCTCATCCTCAATCTTTTTATCATCAGGAGAATCAATGTCACTCATCCTATAGTAGTAGTATAATAGTGTACTAGACACAGCCAATACCTCAAGACTTACCGTTCCATCATTTTCTATTATATATCCAGAATCCACTTGACAATAGTAGATATTATCTCTATTCGTTTTCGTCCGTGCAACTCGTTTGCAATTGCTATATCTATAACTTTCATCGAGTTCATTCAATTTTCCATTCATGGTAATATAGCGATACCCTTCGTCGAACTTTTCACCGTTTACTACACTTTGTACTGGATCGGACATGAATAGTGTTATTACCGATGCCACTGTTGCAATTATGAGTACCTGCTCTAATATTGATGGAGAATCACCATCCTCCCTTCTCCACAATCTTTTCTTAAATTTCTTCTTCCACCAATCGTCGACAGATACCCACCATGATTTCTTTGCAGCAGCCAAGTATACTAATGATGATCGATGTATGATATTGTTATGGGTTGTTTTCTTATGATTGTGCATGTTGATGGAGAGAGAAGATGGTCGATGATGGACAAATGCTATCGAAGATCTCGAAAAGGATAGTAGTACTATCCATACTATTGCAATGTACTTTGCCAACGAACACATAGTACTATACTTCCTCGATAAAGTCATCTATAGCCACATACTAGTAGCATCCAAGCCATCAATGGCTTAGAATGTATACTGTGCTCCAGCGGAAGAGTAAGTACCGCGACAGAACTCAAAGAAAGAGGAGAAGATGCCTCATTATTGAATAGTCACCGCAGTGATATATACGTAACTATTCACCCCAGTTATAAAATAAGATATAGTGTATCGAATAAAGCAACAATATGGTCCTTCTATCTAATAATGAGCTTACTTTGAGGGAGAGCAACAGCATCAGCAAGCAACTCTGAAAGTGTGATTTAACATCACTTTGCCCAAAATAAGAATAAAAAACAACGAAGATACCCTCACCCTCTACTAACTTACTCTTCGTACGCTTTGCTCCTGAATAACTGTACATCAAGATCATCACCGTATTGCTAATCTAATAAGGTTGATGAATTGAGAAACTTTAGATTGGTAGGCTAGCAGATTGGTTGATATTAAGTT
>Ga0075437_14826_pt1 | contig 18080 bp, 15 predicted proteins | sample MintriMetagenome_FD_74266 | JGI IMG/M metagenome (GOLD analysis project Ga0075437, IMG submission 74266) | Marine eukaryotic communities from Monterey Bay, USA to study complex ecological interactions - Minidiscus trioculatus and... | ecosystem: Environmental > Aquatic > Marine > Unclassified...
CTTATTCTTTTAATTGTCCACAGACGGACGGACAGAGGACACAAAGATCGGTTTGGAGTTACCTTGTTAAGGTAAACTGATAAATTATATGATAGTATTGTTTGGTGGTTGATAATGAGCCACACATTTAGTACAATTGGGGGTACACTAGCAAATGAATACGAAAAATATATTGCTTGTGTTGTATCATCTCCCGATTATTCTGCTCTACCCACACAATCTCTAACACGATGATACCCCATATACAACATCAACAGCCAATAAATCTGACATACAATTAATATAAGTATACTATCAGATTGTCAAAGAACTGATAGTGTTTAAAAGTTTATTATCTATCAAGTGTTTTTGGGTGGATAATGAGTATATATACAATCGACGTTGTAGTCTAATACTATTGCACATGGTATCAAACGAGGTAAAGGGGATATGTGTGAACACAATAATGTTACAGATAATAATAGCAACAATCATTTGAAGCATTATTCCTGCTTACTTGGCAGGGTGCAGTTTACCTGTTGTTGATTGTCCATTACCCCCGTGTTGTGTAATCTTAATTCTTTCTCCCAGTAGTGTTTGGCACAAAGTTTGCTCCAAAGTATATAATGATTGCATCCATCGTATGTGCATTTCCTAGGATATCTTCTCCCTCCGTGACGAAGACAATATTCACCTTTTTTTGCCAACTCCATTGCCTCTACTCAATGCTTCACAACCCTCAACTACACACTTCATCTTTGGAATATATTTTCGTTTTCTTTTTTTTGGCTTCATTTTGATCTTAGCTGTAGTATTGGTAGTAGTGCATGGCTCTTTGGTGTTTTTGCCTTTCGCAATGTCTATTAAACCATGTATGGCATCTATTTCGTCAGCTCTTAATTTTAGTAATGAATTACTCGTGTTTATCTTTTAGAATTAGATGCCCTATTGTATCTTAATGATTTAATTTGTTTGTACTGTGGCTTGTATGTGCTTGGCTAACTTCTGCTGCTCTTCCTGTTCTTCTTTCAATAGCTCGTTCTGTTTTTCAAGTATTTCTTTGTTATGTTGTCGTGTTGTTGGTAATGATGTATCTACTTTGTTTGTTACAACTGTTGACGCGTCAGGTAATGCCTTTTCCAATACTTTTCTACGATCTATAACTTCTAATCCCAATTCGTTTGGTACTTCGATACCTTGTAACAATTCATGTTGGTGCCATGTGTAGAAGCATTATACTTGCTGAAATGGTTGGAAAGTTCATCACAATCTTAACTTGCGTACTCTTCATAGACTCGAAGTACTCGAATCCAAACTTGACCTTCTCTCCATCCTCTATGATGCCAATACTACTTCATTTGATCCTACTTCGGAGGGAGATATACCGTCGAGAAGAGCTTGTTTACTAATCATTCGAAGTTTCTTCCGATTATAATGGATAACTAACCAAAATAAACGTAACTTTCGGGGAGGCCCTGGTTCGCCACTGACCAACCATGGTGCCTCTATTAGCCCCTATTCGTATAGGCCAACTAGGCGGCCAATTCCTCTAACAATAGAGGAGATTATTGATACTAGCCATTACTTTTTAGCCTGCAAATAGCGGCATATGATTTATCGCATTACGCCCATGATCTCCAATTAGCTGTTTTTACAGTTTTTTGTTAGCTCATGTGGTGGGATATATTATACAAACCGATTAGTACTCTCTCTGACAAGAGAGGCCATCCTCAAGGTTAAGGCGAAGGGAGGATTGGTATGGAGGAAGGGTAGGTGCGAGTAGTGGCGTCATAATATAAATTAAACCAATCGTACCACACCATCACTACCAGTTATTGCAACGATTATGCACCGATACGAGCAATTGGCCAAATACGTTCCGGCGTGTCCGTATTCTCAATTCCTTCTTACAGAACTGTGTCTGGTAATCGCGCCGGAGTGGTATACCAAATGTCACAACTCAAGTGACGCGTGTTGTGTCGTCTATCTTGCTTTCCCATAGATTTGCGATACTTGCCCTGCAACACGTGTCCACCCCCAGGGTCCGATACCTTAGGCAACGTATCCTTCCCTTTAAGGTCTATCCTTATAAACTCTTGCTTTAATAGTACCCGCCTTATCCCTGCTGCATGTAGCTGACCCACCTATTCCAAAGCATGTATTTCCCCACTTTCGGTCCGTCTTGCAACAGCTGTCTCCAGACCTTCTGTTGTACTGCATGGGCTCATGAGTACTATATTCCTCTGACTTTCGTACCGGCAAATACGACTGTTGAGAAGATTATAAGACTTGTGTTGCAGCACTTAAAGTGTAGAATATGTGTTGGGTGCAGAGAGGCAGTGCAGACAGTCCTGCTAGGAGCCATCAATAGCATTACAGCTGGAGCGCCTTGAAGATGGCCAGTATCTCCACTAGCCTTGCTCAGGATTACAGAGTGGTATCTCCCTAGGGGGTACCGGAGGTACTGTATGTTCTATCCTATACCAGTGTGGAATATTAATGCCTATGCTACATAGGCTGCTGCACCAACCAACAACCCCCCTTCTTAGGCCGACATAGTCCGGAGCATATAGACTACAACAACAACAATGTCCATTATCATTTACCATCCACTCTATTAGAGCTCTCTACAATCTTCATCTCTTAATTTGTTCAGCTCATCGGCTATAAATTTATATGCATCGCTTTGTTCATGTGTGAGATTAATGTATTCTTCTCCAACAACTTCAGAGCTGAGTTTATCAGCCACCGCTATTTCTCTTTTACTGTTGTTATTTAATTTCTTTACTCTATTTCTCTTTCTACTACGATCTCTTTTACTGTGGTATTTGAATTCATTGTTATCACAAACGTATGCAACAAAATCATTATAACTTTCAAATCGATGTCTTAATACTCTCACCAAGGATTTATGTTTTGTAAATACATTCCAACCATTAAGTTTACGCTGTTTAGTGGTAGTGTTTGACATAGGTGTTTGTCCCTCCATCTTTATTGCAACATTACTCATTATATCTATCGTCGTATTGATAAGTAGCATCTTGGGAGTATTGGAGCCGATCAGAGTTAATGTCGTCCATCTTTTCAATTGTTTTAGAATAAATTTTTGGATGCCAAGGGAGGTGGGAGTACGGGGCATATATTTGAACATCACAAATCAATGGCAGCATAGTTGGATAGCCTTGAATTTTGTGAGAGATAGGATACCAATTCGTAGATCTACCAATTTGGTGAAAACTGCCTGCCAGGAACTGGCCCTCTAGTAGATTCGTTGTACACGATTAGGGAGCCATTGCTGAGTAAGCAAGGGTGCCAACGACTATGGATTTATTGTTCGTTACCCAGCATAGATGCAGCCCGGACACGGAGCTTGTCTTGACTATCGATATACGTACATTACCTTGAGAACAGTATTACTTGGTTCTTTACAATTTATGAAGTATAATGCTTACGCCAGTGAACTTTGACAGCTGCTTTTGGATCTTTCTTTTGTGCTTATAATAAAGCTTATGCACAAGGGCGGTATCCTAAATCTCTGGGCCGGGTAGTAAAAAAGAGGCAAAATCACTAACAAATCTGAAATATGAAGGTCTTCCAATCGTCGAATTAAAGAAGGGGAGACATCCTATCCGATGCAGTTTTGCATGCTGATTCCGAATATGGTACGCAATAGGCGACGATTATTAATAGAAAAAAAGTTATTTAGTAAAAACTGTTTTGCTAAGCTTTTTTACTAACAAAAAATAGGCGATTTTTTCCAGGCCGATCTAGACAATATAGCTCGGCATGTGAACTACAAATATGTAGTAGAGGAGCCTTCTGCAATTTTAGGCCACTATTCCATGTAGTTTTATTGCAATGGCCGATCATTCGACATTTTTTTGAGTGAGGGCCACTATAAATCATTGCAAAAAAGGATACCCGGCCCCAGTTTTTGGTCATGTATAAGCTTTATAGGGTTGAAGAATATTAGATATGGCTATGGCGGTACTACTTTGCTTATTAGTAGTACTGATGCTGACTTTTGGTCATCGTGGCATACGGCGGCGGCTAACTCGTCTTCAGTCATCTATGTCGAAAAGATACCAATTGCAAGTTGTGCACGAGATGTGTTCTTTCCGCTACATAAAGTATCGGGAGGAGATTATAGATATGCTAACAACTGTCGCGGTATGCTGATACGAGATGATATTATAATTACAAGCAAAGAGTGTTCAAAGTACAACCACACCTTCACATTTCCCGGATTGGGTATCCTTGAGGCGATGCCACATACATCTTTCAATTCAAAGATGAGCAACTCGACTCTCAGCTTCTTGGAAACAACTGCACCATATCACTACTATTCTATATATCAACCGGTTAGAAGAACAAGAATGTTTCTCAGTCGCCGCCGCCGCCAATCGTATAATAAGGGTATAGTCATAGAATGTGATGAGGAGGATAGACCGATAGCTCATAACTTTCCAATTGCAAATGAGTTGGTACCGTTACATGAGCTTGAGGGGATACTACCAGATGATATACTCTGGGATGATGATATAACAAAAACTGCAATGTCATCAGAACAAACTAACACCAATACAAGCTCTCGCTGGTGGCAACCAAAGATTTCAATTGAAGAAGAGGAGGATATATTTGAACAGCTCCTAAAACAATACAAAGGACCGCCGGGAAGCATTTACCTTCCAGATATAGCTAATTTATGCGAGGTTATTGATCCTCGTGGACATCGGAGTTACTGCTTTAGAAAGTATCGCAAGGAATGGAAGAGACAAGAGCCATTTAGTGGACAGCATTTCTTTGAATGGCTTGATTATGGAGCTGGTAGACAACTATTGCAACATAAGCGGGGAAAGGTCAAAGATAGATGCAACAAAATGTCATGTGAGTTGTCATGTTTTGATAAACGAACTCATCAATATTTGAATGATGAGGAAGTGTTGAAGCATGAAATGTATATCACTCAATCACAAGATGGTCAAGATCTTATTGCAAGATACAAATACAATAATGAGTTGGTACCGGAGAGTGGAGATGATAATGATAATGCCTATACATATATGTGGAACCTCAATCGATCATTTTATATCTCACCAGGTGAAGTTCAACATATGACTTTACTCTCCGGGCAAGCTGCACTTAGTGGAGGTAAGTTATATATTGGCAAGAATGGACGCTTGTGGGGTATCAACTACTCCAGCGGTCATTATAAACCAGAGATTAGAGCAGCTGCTATGATGTACCAAGACTTCAAAGACAAGGGATACAATACATCAGCTTTATATTGGATCGGGCGGGCAGGAAGACACCCATGGTCAACAAGAAACTGTCAAAAGACGGAATGGGAAAGAATAGACAACATCATTGGCTTTAATACAACTGCATTGAATCAATCATGTCATGAACTCACTGTTAGTAATACTTGGATACTGAAAGATGATGTTTAGAAGATCTAATGAGGTGTTGATATGAATGTATACAACTTGATATGCCCCCGGAGGAAATCACCTGGAAGTTGCGACAGATATACCGTATTGGACAAAATTAATACATGTGTATCATAGGGCATGCAAAGGGCTGGTCATGCTTTCTTCGGTATCTTGTGAGCATCTTGACCAATCAAGCTTCTTCATCATCTACACAAACACACGAGATCCATGAGCTCAATAGTACCATTGGTCTTGTGTTCACACTTGTTAGTCTTGAACTTGGACTAAAGCTCACGACTGTCCATAAATCATCGTTGCAACTCATAGATGGTAATAGTAGCTAGTCGTCTATTGCAATTGATGTGATGATGAGCAACTTCTTGACCTTGTTGGTAGTTGCTGTGGCGTCGGCACAGGATATATCGTCTCCCACAATAGATCCTCTACCGAGCCCTAGCTCGTACTCTCCTACTGATTCCAAGGCTCCAGTCAACACGGACAGTACATCAGAGTCACCCACGGGTAGTCCGACTTACATTCCTACGTCTTCGTTCCCAACAAATACACCTATTACAAGCCTAGAACCAACAGGACCATGTCTTGGTAAGATTCTCAAGATAGATATGCTCACTGACGCATATCCAAATGAGATATCATGGGATCTTATCAGAACCTGTAGCCAAGATATTGTTCTGAGTAGTACTTTCTTTGGCAGTATGTATATTGATGATTTTACTCAGTATTCATCCGAATATTGTATTGAAGATACGAGGTATATATTCGTTGTTAAAGACGCTTATGGCGATGGAATTTGCTGTTCAGAAGGTAATGGTTTATATCAGGTGTTCTACGACGGAGAGGTAGTGGCAGAAGGAGGTGAATTTAGTACTATTGAAGAAAGTCAAGAGTTTGGAATTGAAAGTTGTAACCCTACTCCTTCGACTACACCTCTCCCCGCACCTACGCCTATATCAAAACCAACGTCTTTTAACACCCAAGATCTTGAGACTGTAATTACCTGTGGTAGTACTTTGACAGACTCGACTGTTAATGAAGAAGACGGGAAGTGGTACCGACTAGCCGAAGTCACGGGAAGAGTAACCCTGAATACTTGTGGATCTGACTTTGATACGATGCTTGATGTATATCGTGAGTTGGGAAATGATTATGTCGGAGGCAATGATGACTCTTGTGGGCTCCAAAGTGTGGTCGAGGTTGAGGCAGAAGAAGGTGTTGACTATAAAGTCCACATCCAGTAAGTTCTTTTTAATTTGAGTATCCTCATTCTGCAATGTTGTGGTCGTTGACATGTTTGTCTTTCTTTAACTTGCAGTGGTTATGGATCATCAGAGGGGACATATGTACTCTCAGTCGATTGTGATGACTCGACGTCAAGTCCAACGACTACAAATGGTCCTACTCTTAAGCCAACTGTGTCTCCTACGCAATGTCTTGGGAAGACACTTAGTCTACAACTTGAAAGTAACCAATCAAATGAGGTTTTATTTCACCTAGTGAACAAATGCACAGGCATGACTGTGTTTAGTGATACCAAGATTCATGATGGTTATGACTCTTATGATTACTGCATTGATGAGGGGGCTCAATATACATTATCTATAAAGGAGTCGAGTTCGAATCAAGGTTACCGTATCTATGATATGACTTATAATGGAGAGTTTGTGACACACTTTTATAATAGTGGAGGTGTATCTGACGCATTCATTGATACTTCTATCTCGTTTGGTGAATGCCAAGAGGATTCTTTGTTCTAATATGTAAATGTTTGATGTTAGATCTAAGTTATTGTAATTCTTCAAATCTTACTCCAATTTGTAACATTGACACTGCCTAGATGGCAGCCCTCTTCCTCTTCTTGTCATCTGTGTTGATGTGAGAATGAGAAGTGGGGATAGTCAGCAATGGCATGGCCAGAGCAAACTCGTAAATTGTTGTTAGCTTCTTCTCCTCAACTTTGTAATCATAATCGTCACTGTCATTTGAAACAGAACTATCTGAACTGTCATCAATGGGATCAAGCCTCTCGTCAACATCTTCAACAGCTTCCTCTGCTCTATCGAACCAATCAACAACATAAGGTAACGCCATGAGATTCCTTTCATCTCCAGAGTCCCATTCAAATAAAGGTTCTGTATCAATATTTGGGTAGTGTTGTAATATCTTCTTGATTGCAGCATGCTTTTTGTTTGTTCCCTCGTTCAATTTCAGTAGGGATGTAAGTTGTCTTCCCAGCCCTACCCCTTCAAAAGTATTCAATAATGTTAATTGATCCAGTGTATGGTTTGATGAATGTATACTATTGATATTTGAAGTGTTACATAAGATCCCGGAGAAGGCATCCTCTACTAAACTCTGAATTCCAATCTCATTACGATTGAGGTTGAGTGTCTTTAATTTGTTATTGTTTGCCAAACTGTTTGCTATGGCTATTGCCCCCTCATTGCCAATTTGATTGTTCCTGATATCTAGAGTATGTAGATTGGAACTTGGATCTTGAAGTAAGGGAGCCAGTACAACGCACCCAACGTGACTGATTTGATTTCCCCAAAGATGGAGTTCTTGCAATGATCCATGCCCTCTAATTGCTTCAACCATTGGTAATAGTTGTTCATCCGTCATATTGTTGTGACGAATACGTCTCGTTTTGAGATTTGTACAACTACTCAACGTTGTGTTTATGATGGCACGTTCATCTCCGTTACGAATATTATAGCTGCTGATACTAAGGGTAGTAAGATTGTTGTTGCTTTGAAATACCTTCAATACTTCACATCCTACTTCACCAATTGGATAGTTTTGACCTCCATAGTAAGAGAGGTCATTCATCTTGAACTCTCGAATAGAGGAGTTCTGTTTGACACCTTCAAAGAATCCACTATGAGTTGCAGATAATCTAATATCTCGTAGCTCAACATATAATGTTTTCAAATGAGTATTCCTCCCAATGCAATTGCCAAGTCTAGAATAATCATCTCCATTACTCGAGGTGAAATATCGCCCAATATCAAGGTCGATGATACGATTATTGTTTGTTATTCCCAACTCGACCAGCCTATGGTCATTATCTTCAACATAACGCAGTGTTTCTTGGCTATAATCCGAGTTATAAGGTGTACCTTGCATCATATCATCAAGGTGGTTAATAATTAATGTCCGCTATTGCGCAGTTGCCTTTTTGTGGATCGTGACTAAAATTTATATTTAGCTATACACCGCCCTTATTTCAGTTGTTGTTAGTTGTTGGAGTGTTGGTTGTAGTTGTTAGTTGTATGATCTTTATTGCGTTGGTTTGCTATCTATAGAAGGATGAACAGAGATACTTATGATAATGACAGTGCTAATGCTGAGGCGGCGGCAAATCACTGTGAGTGGATATGACATAATATATTATGTAATTTTTATTATTTATTTGTTCGCGAGTTCTTGAATCTGACTTGATATCTTATAAAACAATATCGTGTACTTTTTACAGCTATATCAAATAGCAATGTCAAACCTGATACAATGATATCATTATCAGCAACTACTCATGTGAAAGAAGAGCAACAATCACAACCAACGTACACGGGCAGCATATCAACAGGAGATAACCAACAATTACATCAAATGCCTCCTCCACCGTTTTATTCTCCATTGGCACAAACTGCTAATAATACAAATACAACACTCGTACCACCTCCACCACCACAACAACCTGAAAGGGGAATTGTACTACCGGTAGTATTACCAAACCACGGTACACTCGGTCTAACACTCGAAAAACAAGAAGATGGTGCTTCATTAATTATTTCAAAGGTAGCACAGGGTGGACAAGGAGAACGATTTGGTTGCTTCCCTGGTGATATACCAGTTATTTTCTCGTCGGGTGTTGTTACTAAAATACCATATATTGATTTTCTGAAACAATGTCAAAGTGATGTCCGACCGATTGTATTTAGGTAAGCAGAATTAGTTGATTGTGAACAATATTTGGGCATTGGGTTCTGTATGTACAACCAGATATTGAATGTCTATCTGTGGTGGTGGAGAATGAGTTGTATTGTACATATAGGATATGATATTATTTGTACCTTTGCTAACAAATACCAACTTCCTTTCTTCTTGGATATGCTGACCATTGTATGGAATTAACTTCTGATTTCCTTAGTGTACTTCGATCATGCAGTGCTGATGCTGAATTGATAATTAATAATATGCAGCGGGGGATTAATAATGATATTGTTGGTATGCAACAGCAAAATTATCAGCAACAGCAACAGCACGAACATCAGTTCTCATTGGATGATGATAGTAGATTACCACGTGTTTCATTAGATGGGGAAGAAGATGCATTGTTGGATAATGCATTATCAGCTGCCAAACCTGATGGAGTGTTTTCGTGTGGTCCAGCAAAGGCAGGATCGTATGAGGCAATGAAATCGCTAAAGAGGCAGGCATCGGCATTGGATAATAACAGCAGCACTTCTAAAGATCCCGCTGTGCTTGCAAATGATAATGTTATGCTTCCAAATATTGGGGGAGGAGGAACGGCAGCAGCGGCACCACAGTGGGGAGGGGGCAATCCTAACATTCCTCCATCCCTTGATCGGAAGCTTGTAATCCAAATTGTTCTTCGTCAACCAACTGAGTTGGGATTGACATTGATGCAAGAAGAAGGAGATGGCAAGGGAGTAATCATTACAGAAGTAGCCAAAGCATCACAAAGTGAAGAGGCTGGTTGTCGTGCTGGTGATATTCCAATCTATTATGCTGCGGGACGAGTTGCCAAGATCCCATTCGAGAGCTTTTTACAGCAAGCACAAGGTCCACGTCCTGTATCATTTAGTGTATTACGTAATGTTGGTGTTAATGATTACTTGTCCATGAAGGATAGACCAGGTCCGCCCATCCCTGAACAATCGGTACTATTATCCATGACAAATGAACAATTGCACAATGAGTTGACTTTACGCAACATTAGTATGAACAAGAATGCACATCGGGATGTGTTTTTGGGATTACTTGGAGTGCCAGTTATTCGATGGAGAGAGTATAGGTCATGGAAAGCATCCGAAATGAAGGCTGAGCTCAAGAAGCGAGGGCTCAAGGTATCAGGTCGAAAGGATGAGCTGTTAGAACGTCTTGGCGTGCCAACAGGAAAGTCCGCGTTTGTATTGTTTTATCATGTGATTTTAAGTGTTCAACACGAAGTCTCGTTATCTTGCCACTTCGTTTAGCCTTTCATTGCCTTTATTCGACTGCCTTTGCAAATCATATGTACTAACAGTAGTTACTATCCCTCTCTTACATCTTCATAAACTGTGAAACGCACATCTTCCAGGGTTTGGAGAATCGGCTGAGGAGACAAGGAGTAGGGAAAGTAAGAATGTTGAACGTGCTTTGAAGAAGCAAAAGAAGGATCAGGAGAAGAAAGAGAAGAAGGAACAAGATAGGCTAGAAAGGGCAGCAGAACAGAGGAAGATTCAATCCATTATTGAATCTGATGCTGCCGCTGAGGAATTGCGTACCTCTTCCCCTAGCCAAGACGATGCGGGTCCATTATCGGATCAGAAACCAAGTTCTAAAGAAGATGATGGTTCTACAGATGAGAATTATGACCTCAAACAGGCTTCTCCCGTTAAGTCTTCTAACCCGCAATATGACCCTCGTGTTGCTATGTTCGCCCTCGGAGGCGACCCCGCTAATGAGTATTCATCATCTGATGATGATGAAGATGGTAACAATGAACATGATTGGAACCCCCCTGATTTACCTGATTTGAAATTCGGAACAATGTAAGGTGTTAGTTATGAAAACTACCTGCAAATGAGTGTGCAAGTTGCTTTTGTGTACTCTGAAAGTACACGAAGCAATCTTGATCAACTTATTGAGAAGAGAGGAGTGTAGCTTCTCTAAGTCTAGATATTACATCAGTATATGTATAGAACATCTTCTTTAGTTTTATGAATCATATGATATGATCATTTGAAGTCTTTGCAGCATTCATAGCCAAGCCTTCCTGACATCCTCAATCAATCGTTCAGCTCCTTCGCCGTCACTACAGACAAGTCTCCATCTATGAGACCTTTTCAGTTTATTTTGAGGAAGGATGACTAATGTAATCTTTCTTGGGTCTTCATTAGCGGCACGTACTTCTGTGACGCGGCTGAGCTTTGCTGAGTCAATAATGGCAAGTGAGACATCACCCAGTTTCTTTCTCTTCTCGCTATCATCATTTGGATTTGTACCATCTCCGATATAATACTCATCAAGAAGGTATACCCTCGCATCTGTAATGACAAAAGCTCTTCTTGACGCCTCTCTGTCACCCCTCTTCCATATCTGATGCAGTATTGAGTAATGCATAACGACTTCGTTAGATCGAGGTGCACCGAGTTCATCCAAGAAAGTCTTGTCATCATTATCAATCAATGTTTCTAATCCAGGACGACGATCATTATCGATAGCAGAGAATAGCGATTGGAGTTTCTGGAGTAATGATACTGTCTGTAGCTTATTGCTTGTCAATATAACATATGTATACTCGAACGAAGACGACGCATTACCAATACAAAATCGAAGGATGAGTCGTTGGAATTGAAACCCAATTGTAATACCTCGTAGACAATCTAAGGGGTGTCTTATCACCGCATGAGGCCAATATGCATTACTAAAAGTCTGGTGAGTAAGATAAGAAACACGTGTCAGAATGAAAGTCAAAAAGAGGATAAATTAGTAAGATAACGAGATATCATTTGCTCCTCAACTTACCGAGTTCGGAGGAATACGTGATGGAAATGTTCTCGCCGAGCCTGCAGGCTTTTGAGACACCTCGTCATCAATTATAAAGTATAAAGCAACATCTGATAGGCATAATATGAATTGTCTACCCTCACTAACCATAACATCTTTAGCACCACGCATGATGGGGTCTCCATGGAAACCTCTTTTTGTCATTTGTATGGGTGATAAACGTGTGCGTGCATACGGACCACATGCCAAGATGTCCTGTTTCCACACTCCAACATATCGTTCACTAAAGTCTAGATCTGATGGAAGGATTGAAGTATCCTCTTGTCTTTTGCTATTGATGAGAGTATCTCTATCAAACTTGAATAGTTGGATTCTTGGAGCTGTGATTTCTCTGCTGATATTGCCACCTTCCTCCTCTTCTTCTTCTCTCTCCTCTTCCTCAACAGAATCATGATGAAATATGTATGAATCAAAGTAGAGATCAAGATCAGTTGCCACAAAGAGTGGCTTATAGTCGGACGGGCCATCATATTGAGAGTCTTTCTCTGCCGCATTGAAATCAACTATCTGCTGTTGCATTGGTTTGACATCAGAAGAATGAGCTGTCTTTAAAGGAGTATTCTTTTGTGGTGTTATATTCTCACGGTATGACTGTTCCCAAATCTCACTGATAATATTCTTCATCTCCTTTCTGTCGTGTTGATTGGTTGAATCACTATCTATGCTGACATCGTCCTCGACGTCGTGCTCTTCACTCAACCAAGACGGTTTTTCATCATCGTCATCAAGAGAGGATGATCCTTCATCTGAAGCTACGTCGCCTTGTTCATTATCATCAGGTGCAAGATCCCAAGCAAAGGTGTCAGAAGGAACAACGAGATCCGCATGTATAGTTGGATTCCAGACATCATCATCGGCCTCGATCAGTATAGATGATGGTAGTCTAAAAGGGAATGAATCTTTTGGAGAGTTATCGTCGGCAATACCTTCTTCGCCGCCACTGCAATGAGATGAGGAGGTCTTTGCTAATGATAGACAACTCTGTGAGGTCCCATCTTGTTCTCGTAATATAAATGAATCATCAGTGACAGCAGGGCGGATAGACGTGATCAAATCCTTCACATCGAACTGAACTTTGGTTTGTGTTGTGGAATCCTTCCATTTACCTACTTCTTCGCCATTGCATCGCTCACTTAGTGCACTGGCCTTTTCACTCAACAGAGTTGATCCAGCTATTCTTAGATGGGCTGTATTGACTCTCCCACTTTTGACAACACGCCTCATGCCACCTCTTTGGTCGGGCATGTTGATAGATATTTCATTGCTATCATCAATCTTCTGCCCCTCGTCCATATCCCCATCGTTGTCGTTATTGGTACTATCTGTTGCAGTAGGAGGCACCATCGAGTCCACTGATATCACAGTTTGGCGAAAAGTAAGATCTTTCAATGCAACCAATTCATTCTTAATGGCAACTTCATTATCCAAGACGGGCAACAGTCGCTGCATATCACGAAAGGTTGCATTCTTGGGCAAATTATTGCATCTAACCTCACGGAATAAGTTGAATACTTTAATGCGGCATACCGCGGGGTCTTCGCTCTCTAATGGATTACCTTTTAAATCAAAGTTCATCAAGAAGGGCAGCTTGGCAATGCCTGATATGCTGGCCAAGTTATATATATTGTTCTCGTCTAATGATAAACGCTCTAATGAAAAAAGACGATCCAATCCTCGTGTTGATGAGATTTTATTCCCCGTTAGTATAAGTTCAGTGACGTTTCCTATATGCATGAATATATCATCCAAGCTGTAAAGAGGATGAGGAGGGTGAAGAGATGCGAGTGGTCAGTGAGTATGTGCTTAAGCAAATTAACAGCAGCACACAAAGCAAAAACATACATACCTTGATAGTCGATTATACGACAAGTCAATCGATGATAAAAGCGGCAAAGCCGAAAGTCCAGCAAATACAGTCTTGCTCTTAAACAATTCATTATTTGACAAATTCAACGAAGTGAGATTAGGAAATCGAGCAAGTGGTGGTATCCGCGGTACATTATTCGATCTTCTTCTTCTCTTGATACCACGCAGTCCGGCTGTTTCACCCATGGCACAGTTGGATAGTTTGAGTTTTGATATTGATTTATATTCGAATGGAGTTGCAGTTAATATTGGTTGTTGTTTGATATCATCCTTATGATCATCATCTGTCTGGTGTTCAATAGTTGCCTCCACTTTCTTCTCCATGTCCTCATCAATCAGACTTAAATTCCTGGGTATATTATCCTCATGAAGACTTGTATCAACAGTAGGAATAACATCACCAGGGAAGAATAGCATATTAACATCCAATATACACCCCCTCTCCAACTGAAATACATCCAACCTATTACATGTATCTAAATTACTAATCCAATTGGGTGGTATACCATTAATAACTAACTTACTAACATTTGGAAAGAATATCATATTAACATGGGGATTATACTGTAGTTCATGATGATAGTATTGAAATTTTGATAATGTTGGTGGTGATATAACGTCATGGACTGTCGATGGTCCACCGGTACCACAGGAACTTTCATCGTCTATACTGCCAGTATCAATTGCCAACTTTGATAATAGATTGGTAGTCAATGATTTCTTCCCCTCATCTAGATTCTTCTTACTCTTGCCTTTGATAGTGGATGGATGTGGTGGTGGCCAAACTTCGCCTGAGATTCGTAAACTAGACACACGTCGTAATAACATGTGTACACAATCCAATTGCTGTCGTGGAACATCATCTAATATATCAGTATCATCTATATCATCTAGTAATTGACTTGATAACCAACCGATTGCCGAGGCTGGTAGTGTTAATCCTCTTGCTCTCTTCTTCTTATTCTTTTGATGAGTAGTAGGACTCTTTGATTCCTTCTTTCTACGCCATTCACTAACTAATGAACCTTCATCTATAGTTGGTGGACATTCGGATAGAAATTCAATAAGTCTTTTGAGTAGTATTAGTCCTGATTCTTTGAGATGTTGTTTGAGTATTATATCTTCTTTCTCTTGCTTTGCTTTTGCAGCCGATGATAATGTAGACTTAACATCTGTGGATATTTCCGACATGACACTTTGTGTATCGGAGTTTGTATTGTTATATCGAACTGATGATTGTTTTGGTGTTGTTGTCATAGTACTTCGTCCAAAGTAGGACATTCCTTTTGTTAGTAATGATGTTTTACTGTCAACTTGTGATGACTTTAATGGTATGCTTTGTGTTGTTGTCGAGCTGCTCTTTGGTGGTGATTTTCTCTTTGCAGTTGATATCGAAGCATAGGCAGTCATTTGTTTATCATTTGATGGAGTATCGGGTATTGATGTTGATTTTGCATTTGGTAAATCTTCAATTATATCCTTTGATGTATCAACTTCCAATCCTTTTGTATGAGTTTCAACTTCCTCTTTTTTATCATAATTTCTCACTTTCAAAGTGTCAAGCTCATCAGATTCGCCCTCAATATACCGTTTATACCTCGTGTCGTCAGCTTCTATGCAGTCATTAATATCAGCAAAATCTTTGTCTGTATCTTCAATACTGTCATCTTTTTCAACTGAAGCTGCTTCCTCTGGTATGCTCAGTGCATGATCAGAAGAATTAATGAACTCAGAATTCTTGCTCACATCTAATGCTTTACTTTCACAAGTATCATCGGCGGCGGCATCAGTGGTATTATCTGATACATCATTTACAGAGCTACTAGTACTATCAGCCGTATCAATCTTAACACCGTTAGCTGCCAATGTATTCAATAGGTTTGCAAATGCATCACCTTTATCTTGCTTTTGCATAATTTTGTGTGTGTTGTTTGTGAACTTGCCTATTGTCAAGCCTACACGGTGATATCAGTGACTATACGCCAATAAATGATTCACAAACTTATTCTACTTATATCTGACATATTATTGCATGCTATTATGATCATATTAAACCTCAAACTCACAATCGATAGCATCCTAAATATCTCTCAACTCTCAAAACTCACAACTCTCTCATTTGAGATGGGTATCCTCCTCGATATCCTCACGGATTACAACCAATTGAACTAAGATCAGTTGGGTTGATCGCCCGTCACTAATTCTTAAACCTATCATACTTTTATCTGGCCATGAGGGCTGAGGGTCCCAGTCAAAAATTTGTCAGGATACCGACCAAATTTCGCCAGCCTCTCACCAAAATTGCAATACAATGGCCTCCAATATTTGCTGGCCTAAAATTGTGAGAACAAAGTTGGACAAAGCCTATCTAAACCAAAATTAGCCGCTGAATCGATTGGTGATATCCATTTGCAATAAAAATGTACGTAGGAACAAGTATTATTGCAATAAAGTTACTGTTATGGGACCACCAATATGTGAAATTGCAACTTCATTATTGCAATGATCAGCCTCCACATATTTACTCTACATATATATTTAAGCCATATTGCACTGTATAGATCATTGTCTATTATAGTTGTGTTGATTTGCAATGGCAAACATAATTTACTTAGAAAGGTATTTTGTGTAAATTAGTACGACGCAAGCGACGCCTAAATTCCGGGCTTCCAGGTGGAGCTCCGTTGGGTTTGGGAAACCTTGGCCGCTGCACCTTTGGGCAGCATTACTGATATGATACGACAATTAGTTATTTGTTAGTGAGTCCTAGGTGGCCTTTAACTGGGATAATTTACCAGTTATATGCTCCTGATCTAGGCATCCTATCATGGATATGTATCAATCGAAGTGGACGGTCATGGCAGGCATTTTACCTGTCCATATCCATCATCAATCGGATACACATCACAAAACCGGGGCACCTAGATCAGGTAGCAATATTCTATTCTATCTAAATTCTCCTACATCTTTCTATTGCAGTTTTCAATAACTCCCGAATATAAAGTGTCTCTCCTGTATTCATCGTGCTTCTGGTTTGGAAATATTAAGTCGTCGTTTGTTGATCGGTTTGTTGCAATGAGAATACTTGGATTATGGTTAATACCATCGTTATTAGTTCCAGTGTGACAGTTGGATGTAAATATAGTTGGTTGGTTGTAGTAGTTGTTGCAGGTGTGCTCTGGGTTAATAATAAATCATGGGTCTGTTGGCTGCATCCTGCAGAGTTATACTTGATCGTGTCGGCTGAGATAATGTCGGTAGAGAGATAATATGTCGTGGGTATGTGCCATTGAATGGAGAGAGTGTAGCATCCAATGGTGTTTAGTTGTCAGGGTGGAATGGTAGATGCTTACCAGAGGTAATAGTTTGTGATGGGTTGTCACGTCGTGGTCGTCTGGTTTTGGTTGGAGGAAGTAGTGGGTTTGGCATCCAATTGTGGTATATTTAACAGCTCTTGTCGCTAAAATGATTTGATGAATTTGGTTGTGGTGGTTGGTTCGTATTTGGAAATTTAATTTTGTTGGGATATGTTTGGTGGAATAAGGTGAGGTGGTAGTGCGGTTTGTTAAACGTTTCATGTGTGATTTGTAATGGATTTTAGGGTGTTGTGGTGTGGTGGATGTTGGTTGTGCTACTGATGAGCTCTGGTCCACTCCTGACCCTAAGAGGGTTGAGCATGATCCAAGCAACGGGTGGGGGCAAGTGCTGTCCAAATTTTATTCAGTATATCGTTATTGTTCTGGGGTATATGTTTAAAGTTCTGGTGGTGGTATGCATTGGAAGAATGGAAGTAGAAAGTATTTGATATTTGTCGGAGATTTGTGTGTAGATGTCTGTCATTTAGATACTGATTTGCGCACTGACACTTCCATTTATCTCAGGGTAATGTCATTCGATGAGTGAACAGAATGTGTTTTCAGGTGTGGGTGGGTGGGGATCAAAAATTAATCTTTCTTTGTATATCCGAAGAGCTCGGACTATTAATGGATT
>Ga0075437_11664_pt1 | contig 18057 bp, 21 predicted proteins | sample MintriMetagenome_FD_74266 | JGI IMG/M metagenome (GOLD analysis project Ga0075437, IMG submission 74266) | Marine eukaryotic communities from Monterey Bay, USA to study complex ecological interactions - Minidiscus trioculatus and... | ecosystem: Environmental > Aquatic > Marine > Unclassified...
TATCATTAAATCCAGGTGGATATTCAAGTACTTCATAGCCCTTTCGAACCGCACCCTTAATGTCTGGATTGTCGGTAATATAATAATCACCATATATAATCTTCTTTACTGTGCCCACTACGTCTTTATCTTTGTGATGTTTCACTATACGAACTTGTTCACCTATATATTTTTCTTTAACTGCCAGTATTTCTTGAGCCATTATTTCTTGAGATGATTCTAGATCAATCTTCTCTTTCTTCTTCTCGGGTACATCTGCTGCTGCTGCTGCTGTTGTTGACTCTGACTCTGTTGATTTTGGTGGATGTGTTATAATTTCAATATCACTAATATGAACAGGATCAATTAGTTGCTGTTGTTGATCACATTCAATAAATGCATGTTGATATGTACGCCTTTCGGTAATAATGCCTGTTAATCCCTTGAATTTATTTGATGTTATACGTATTGTTGCCCCCGTTAAGTCACCTATTGGTTCAATTGGCGGTCGTACTTCATTGCTGCTGGTTGTGTTGGTTGTGTTTGCTCCTTCTTATCGTATGGTAAGAGTAAGAGATGTAAGAAAAGAATAGGAAAGTTAAATATGTACTTAGACACATACAGCATATCTATACACACATACCTTTTGCAGCAACATCATCAGCCAACTTAATAACCTTCAAATCCCCTCCTTTGGCTTTATTTGCAGTGGTAGAAGATGTATCATCATTTGGAGAGCTACTCATATCCTTCTTCTCATCTTCAGATTCCTCATTGTTGAAACTATCACTACTTGGGTTTGTATCATCATTATAGCCCTTAATTTTTGCTCTACCAGACCTCATTATTCTATTGTTGCAATTCTACTATACATTGAGGACAACTAATAAACCTAAAGCTCACTGTTTCGCCCAACAGCAACTGATTGATATCAATGTATGCCGGCAACACAAATAGTCCGCTTTATTGTCCCTTGCCGCTTCCACTTGATGGAACTCAGGCAGTATCTTTGTGGCGTATGGTATCTTTTACCTTACTCTAAGAAACAGCCTTATCTACTCTCATATCGTTATTGTTGCCCATGGTTTATTGGGTTGTTGTTCATTTTAGGTATATCCATTCATAATACATAAGTTATATATCTGTCACTGCACACGGAATAATAATGGCACGGAGACCATCTCGCCTCAACCATAGCACATCATCATCTATTGACTTTGCAGAGAATACACCGAATTTGGTTTATCATTCGCCTACTCGATCTTTTAAGTCGACTTTTACATCGACATTGCAAAGATGGTATGGAAGATCTGTATCATCGAGCATAAAGTTCAAGTTGTTGATATGCTTTCTTGTAGTATCTGTTGTGGTCATTACACAAGTGAGAAATCCTGAAGAACACGAACAACAAACTAATAATCTGCTACTCGATAATACGGAACTACTTGATGCACTATATGAATTACCACTACCCACAACAAAACTTGAATTAGACGAGATAAATGATGAATTGAAAGAATTACATCCTCTGTACATACTTCAATGGGCGTATCATGCTACTCATATGCAAAATGAATTGGTCTCCAAATATCCATTAGTACAAGTGACAAGCTTTGGTTTAACTGGGATAGTTATACTTGATTTTGAGAGATAGTAGTGAGGAAGAAGAGAAGTTGAAGGAAGTTGCTGACGACGGGAAGATGGATGATGTAAAGACTGATGAAAAGTCAAGTGAGAATCTTGAAGAGGTTGTGGAAGAGAACAATAAGAAGTCGTCTTTAACTGATTCGAGTGGTGAAGATGCAAAAGCAAATGATAAACAACAAGAAGAAGAAGACTCGAATGTTATTCAAGTTGTTCCGACAATAGCAACAGCGGCGGCAGCTTCTTTCTCCACATCATCGCCTAGTATGCCTAAAAGGGAGCAGAACTTGATAGGGGCTACAATACGAATTAAGAAAGGTAGATATGCTGGTCTTGTGGGTGTCATCAATGAGAGACAAAACATTCGTCGTATCCAGCTTGATTCATTACCACTTCCTGTCAAGTTTGACGATATTGAAGGTAAGATTAAATTATGCAAGGGTGTGTCTAAATGTTAGAGATATAGTAGTGCTCACATCCGTTCTGCGCTCCTCTTGCACAGTTATTGAATTCGCTGATAACCAAAACTTGCCCAAAGAAGCAGATAATAATGACGAGTTTGCACAGTATATTGGTGCCAAAGTGAAGGTAAAAGAGGGTACCGACCAGGCTGCCGGTACAGTCGGAATAATTACCAAGGTAATCTGCCTTGGTGATTGGTATATTACTGATAATAAAAGTATACCGTCAGCATTTCCTCAGACAAAATTTGACATTATCAAGTACCCTCCTGGATATGAGCAGGAAGGCGTTGGAATGAAAGATGATGATAGTGTTGTGTTGATCGATTGTTTTGAAGATAAAATGGAAGTCGAAGACAATAACGATGGTCAAGAAAGCAACACCAAGGAAGGAAGAGAAGAGAAGAGGGAGTACACTGAAACACGGAAAAGGAAGCGACTGCCTAAGGATCTAGCCTTACGAGATGATATTATAAATGTGGAAGATGATATAGATATGGAGGAGGAAGTCCAACAAGAAGACGAGATTGCCGAAACAGATTTACTTCCTGATAGACGCCAAATAACTTCAGGTGGTATGATTTATCGTCAACAGCAAGGCACTAACATTACCCAGGAACGAACAGCAGGACAGTGTCTTCCTAATGTACAAGATAATGAACCTGCCCTAGATCCTATATTGCTGCAGCAGTTGCCAAAAGGTCTACGATCCCTGTCATCTAATACCAAGATCGAGGTATTCAATCGACGTACTGGTAAGATAATGAAGGGAGATAAAGCAATCTTGTTGAAAGATTTGCCCAGAGAGTTGGTTGATCATGCTGAGTATGAACCCATTGTTCCTCCTCTTTCTGGTAAAAACACAAGGTAAGACAATACACATCATGTCTACAACAACACAACATTGCACTGTTTTCTCACCTTATTCTTCTTGCTTACAGTATCACTAGCCGTGTTGGACGAAGCGGCCATAATATACACATCAATAGGGATATAATTCCACAAACTCGTGTAAGAGCATCAACGATTGAAGGGAGGAGAGTGTTAGTCACTGGAGGTGAATATAGAGGACTGAGTGGAAAGATTGATAGCTGTATCCCCGGTGGTTATTACATACTTAAACTATTCAAGGGCGATAGTCATAATGTTTTGATTAATGCATCAAATTTGGAGTTATTACCAGAGAAGAAGGTAACAACATCAACAAGTGATGCCAAATCTACATCAAACTGGGAGAGCCTCAGACTTCGTATCCATATGAAGGCTGCAAAGCTTAGACTTGATTCATATTCAGAGGAAGGTAAGAGATTATCACAACTTCAAGATAAAACAAAGGCTAAACAGAGACAGGAAAAACTCGATAATGAAATCAACAAGACGATGAAAGTAGTAGAGAACATCCAGAGAAGGTTGAATCAATTGGGTTAGATATACTTGAGTTCCAACGATACAGTAGGTACAACAACATCCGCAAAATAAGCAGTCTCTTCAATATGCGAACGTTTGGTGTGACACTGAATACCGGGCTTAGGGTTAGGTTGGGGTTAATGTTCAATTTTAGCCGCCGGTCTTCTTTGGAGGCATTGATGTGACACTTAGACATTATACTAATCGTCATGACTGCAAGCAAATGCAGTGTTATTAACATAAATATTATTGTCTCCTACAGACAACTATTTATCAGTCATTGCATTAATAGAGGAGTTGAACATATATATTACCTTTCGACAATTGACATTGAATTGAAACAATAAATCAACAAACATATATTTGCAAATATGTTGGAAACACCATTGCTAAGCAATCGATACAAACGTGTCGAGGGTGGCAGCGGTAATGGCAACTTAATCAACAACAAGAACAGCCGCCGTCAGTCATCCCTCCGTTTTCTATTCTTCCTAACAGTCATCAGTGCCATCGTTACCTACTTCTATGATGCCAACCTTGCACCATACAATTCAGCTGACGGCCCTATTGTTCAGATCAATCAGGATATTCTACGAGCTACTATTGCCGGTTCTACTGTTAATGAGGAGAATGGATATACTCTAAGTGATGAGCAGCGTGCTTTAGCTCGGTCTATGAACATTGAGAAGAGGGTGAGTATATATTATACTACTATGAATATCTCTTGTGATGACCCATGCTTCTTATACTAATGAATACCTATCATTCTTCATTATCATATCATACTCTACTTTTAGGTCATGGCAATGACCAAGGAAGCTTGGCCGGAATGTATCTTACAACATATGCAAGCAGACGTCTGCAAAGAGTTCATCGATACTGAAATTGCAACACTTTTCACTGGTTCTGATCGGTACATCAGGTCATACATCAAACAGAAGCGTGATGAAGCCGACGAATGGTATAATGTTCTTGATATAGTTATGGATGATAATAACTTGGTCATTGGAGAGGATGGTGATGGTGTCGTTCATTATGCCTTGTGAGTATATCTTTTAATCGTTTGTCAAAGTCATTATCTAGTCAACTTGCTTGTGTACTCATCTTCTCTCTTCAATATCTACTATACAATTCAAACACAGCTTATGGGATGGATCAGGTCAAGAAGCAACAGTCGAGGCACAACGAAACATTCCCCCCATCATTGCAGAAGAGACGCTATCAGGTTCCCAAGAAGCGTCAGTCTTGACGACACGATATGCGCCTATTCCTTTCGATACTCGAATGATGCTCCCAAGTACTCCTCCACCGACTCCGGCGCCAGTTGAATACCAAGCAGCGAATCCACCCCCTACTCCGGCGGCTCAAGAAGCACAAGTAACGCCAAATCCAACGAATCAACCAACACCTAACCCGACGAATCAACCAGTGACACCGCCAACAACAAACTCTGGCGTCGTTACTCCAGGTGCACCCCCTCCTCCTCCATCGACCTGGGCACCAGTTACACCCGCACCCTCTGATCAACCTGTGACTGCCGATCCCACTGTTTCTCCTGTAAGTTTATCTTCTGTGGTGTTTTTTCTTATATTGGTTTATAAGTTACAAGTTGTAAAATACTAACAACAACTTCTTCTTCTTCTTCTTCTGCTCTTTCTATCAATTCATATCACAGACGACAAACGAGCCAACCGTTAGCCCAACTACAAACGAGCCAACGACAGGCGTGCCCACCATTGCCGTTACCGATTTTGTCACGGCACCGCCACAAGTTGAAGCACAGGCACAACAGACTACTGTTGTTGATAGTGGAGTGAGTGGTAGTACTATTACCCCTCCGCCGACGAAGGATCCTACTCCACCACGTGAGTAATACTTCTCATTCCTATCCTGTGTTTCTAACTATGCCTCTCTCGCTCACACTACATCTATTCATACTCTAAACAGCCACGCCTCCACCCAGTCTACCTCCTACACCACCACGTGAGTGTATACTAAAGAAGTGTGCATATCTATACATTATTAAACTATCCTTTTCTAACACAATATATTCTAATAATACTACACTCAACAGCCACTTCTCCACCGGTACAAGCTGCATCAGCTCCTGACCCTACCAACCCACCCGTTGAGAGCACTAGCACGCTTGCATCTCCACTTCAAGTCAACAACGATGCATTTGACTTCGTACAAGCACCTTTGGTGGTTGCTGCTGAACCATTTTTGAGTGTAGGAGCTACTGCCGATGGTGCTCGTTTAGGAACGGATACTAACCCTCTCAATGGAGGTATTGTCCTCAATGCCAACTCGCATGGCACGCCTGATGCGCTAGAAGAGGTCAGTAGGATCCTCGCCGAACCTGCAGTCATCGAGGAAGCCGGAGCACGAGTGCTAGGTCCATTTAATTGTGCGGGCATGACTGGATATGAATGCTGTCTAATCGTGAAACATCAAGTTCGAGACTCTGATACGAGCGGTAAAGCCATTCAGTGTCACTTGGATTACGATGTAACGACTTGCAAGAAGAAGTTTGAGCTGGAGCAATCTGATAACAAGAAGGTGTATATCTATGCCAATCACAAGTACTTCGTTTCCAAGGATCCCAAGGTTACGAATACGTGGTCAACTTGTACTACCAAGTGGGGCGGAATGGAAAGAGATTGGGCCGAGAAGTATTCTAGTTGGTCGAGTGCTCCAACTCCAACGTCTTATGGACTTCCAACTCCTCATCCAACTCTTCGACCTACTCCATTACCGTAAGTAGGACTGTATGCTTCTCTTACCTCTGCATAAATTGACAAACATATCTCATTTACTTACCTTGTCTCTTTTCATACACAGAACTTCCTTCCCTACTACTCCTCCGGTAAATGTCCCCACACCGCCTCCGACACCTTTGCCGACGCCAGCTCCACTGCCTGATTTAGTTCCGAGTCCTGGCGTTGCTTGCCCTGCTGGATACCAGTGTCTACAAAACTTTGATTACGGAGTAGACGATCCCGCAACTCCATACAAGATTGACCTGGTTACCGAAACGCTGTATCCTGAATCAGCTGAAGCTTATAAGATCGCAATTGATCACTGGCAGCAAATTGTTGTAGGTAATCTTGAAAGTGTTAGTACTGAAGGAATGGAGGAAGACAGCTGTTCGAATCCATTACCAGCGGTCATCGACGACATGCACATCTGTGGTAAAGATACTATCATGGATGGCGTCGGAGGTACTTTAGGCTTGGCTTCGGCTACCTATGTACGTAACACTGATGGTACTGTTATATCCGGAGACATGGAGTTTGACTCTGACGATGTCCAGGCTATGATTGGAGCTGGAACTTGGCTCTCTGTGATTATTCATGAGAGTAAGTTTTGCTTGTCTTTTGGTGTATATGCATGCGCCGTACATTGTTTTGGCATATGAGTATATCCATCTAACCATACGAATTCATCTCTTCTTATGCAGTGGGTCATATTTTAGGTCTGGGCTCTCAATGGGCAGAAGCTGGAGTCGTTCAATATGATGAAGTTACTGGTGAATATGCTTATGTTGGAGCCAATGCCATCAATGTGTGGAAGAACGTTTGGCAGTGTGAATCTGCAGCGCCACCTATCGAAACTGATGGAGGTGACGGTACAGCCGGACTGCATTGGGATGAATCTTGTATGCAGAATGAGCGCATGACAGGGTATGTTAATCCAGAGGGCAACCCGACATCACTGATCACAATTGCGGCCTTAGCAGACTTGAACTATGTTGTTGATTACACCAAGGCTGATCCTAGTTACAATGGATATAGTATGGACAATACTGTATCAGGATGTTGTAACCCACCTGCTTTGTTTCAAGCAACTAACTCTGGCGCTGCATCAATCAATGCCGGGGCACCAACACCCGACGAGGGGTCGTCGCCTACTGATAATACCGCTGCAGCAACAGAGCCTGTAGAGCCTGGGGTACCTCCTCCCACAAATGCTCCCATCACAATGAAGCCAACTCCGGCCATCACATCTTATCCAACAACTGGCTCGCCGACTATAAAGCCGACTGCAATTGCAATGAATATCGTTACAGGTGATGAATGTGTTGTCCCTGAGACAAGCAGCAAGAGCCAGAAGAGCTCCTCGGGCTCGTCAGGCTCTTCAAAGAGTCGTCGTGGGTTAGCAGCTGCCAGACGTCGATTTCTCGGTTCTTCTTCAAATTCCTCCTCTAACAAGTCTAGTAAGTCTAGTAAGTCTGCCAAGAGTTGCAAAAAGAAGAAGAATCTAAAATGGAAGAAAAAAGACAAGGCCTGGAAATTAGGCATGAAGTTGCTTCGTGATAGGAAATTGCCACCAGGTGTTCCTCGAGTACAAGCGGGTGTTAAGTATGTTGGTGACATGAAAGTTAGTTTGTTGGTTGAAGATGAGGGTATGTTATACGAAGTCGAGGTATTAGCCGACGGAAGTATTACTGTATCGTAGTCTACAGATGTCATTATGCTGTGAATATAAGTCCTACTATAATGTGTGTTGTACAATACATCTGATTAGACTTAAACTATATCTTCAAACCACATATCTGACGCCCTAAAGCAAGAGAGTAATACCAAATACCATCATCATGGTAGTGGCTAGTACCGCTTCATTATTAACAGCAGCACTGTTGTCATCAGCAAGGGTAGAAGGCACAAGATCAACCTCATCGTTTGTTTCAGGTTCTGCTACAACTTCATCGTTCGTTGCAACTTCGTCATTAGCGATAGGCGGCTCTTCACCTTTATCATTAGCAAGAAAGTCAGACGTCTTGAGGTGACCATAAGTTGTGTGAGGTCCTCCTACGGCACCCCAGGCATAGAGAAAATAGTTCTCGCCATCCTCAGTGATAGCTACCTCTCCATCCTCGACAATTGGCTTTGTGAACTGCAACCGGGCACCCATCTCATCAACCTCGTAAGAGACGTTGCTCAATGTCTGCTGAATAGAGAAGGGTTGGTAACCTGCTTTCTGCTGCAGATCAAGCTTGACGACGGATGGCATATCAGCTAAAGGAAGGCCGCCAATAGCAGCAGTATGGTTTACACCATCCGTGGTAGAAAGCATCATCCCGTCGGTGGAAAATCCTACCGCAAGCCAACCATCATGATCATTTGCCTCAAGACAGACATTGATGACACCATCGGAGATAGTATAATGGAAAGCACCATCGGCATTAGGTATATTAATAGAGTTAACATGATCGTCCTCGCATCCTTCTGATGTTGCTCGGTTGATGAGAGAGGAGAAGACGGCAATAGCAGTAAGGAACTTCATTTTGTATATTGATGTTTTGATGTTGATAGAATATATTTTATGATGATTTAAGGCAAAATAAAGCGGCGAAGTGGATGCATACATGCACCAATCTTGGATTGACGGCGATGAGCTCTTGCTTGAAATTAGCATGAGTTTAGGATGTGTGCCGGAAGTGAGGCTGTTAGAACTATCACGATGTTCCTATGCAGGAAAAATCTCTATGCAGTTTTCCGGTTCTTTCTCTTTCTTAGCCACTTCACCGAGAACTTGAGAGTGGGGTCATTAGCATTAGGTCCTTGCTTAATAAATACCCCATTAGTAACCGGCGAAGTATGATGATGAACTATTATGCTCTTGCTTTTCGTTTCCTCGTTTGTAATTTATCCATCCATCATCTCAGCCGTCATCTCAACGAATCATGTGTACTCTATAAATTCAATGATAATATGATGATCTTTATAATACAGCACAAACCATGATAATGACGATGATCCATCAGTCACTTCTACTAGCTGTACATACAAGATATAAATCTAACATAAGGTCTAATCAAAAGATCCACGGAGTATCATACCCATTCAAGTTCCTCGTGTGCCATTTCTTCTCTGAGTTGTTGTTGTACAGCCTCTTCATCTTTGGCGACAAACTTGGTGAAAAGAAGAACACAACAAACATTAATCAAAGATAATCGTCTACATCAACTTCACAATACATTCGCTACTCACTAAACATATGGCTAGACTCAGTATGCCTCCGATTATCCAACCGACCAAGCTGATATTAAAAGCTGTTTCTCTATCTGAGGTAGTTATGATGAGAGATACCAACGCAGGTCCCAAACCTTTACCCAATTCATCTACAATACTAACTAATGCATTAGCTTGGCCTCTCAGCTTTGGAAGGCAAACGTTTGATAGAATTGATCTCTCCAATGGTACCGGTATCACAACAAGGAGTCCACTCAAGACAGTGACTCCAGAAACTAGAGCGGCCTTGAGGAAGAGAAGAGAGGTTGTGATCTGTCAATAGAGGAATGATGAGGTAATACAGCACAAACTTACTTACACTCGCACTCTCATCAATATAGTTCGTCAAGAAGTAAAATGGTATACATCCGAGTAACAATGAGATGCCCATTACAAAAGGAGGGCCTCTAACATCACGTTTATATGTGAAGTGTCCTAAGAATCCGCCAAAGATAACGCCCAACGCATTACCTACTCCAAATGTAACCAGGACTCCTGTTGCCTCCTTGAGAAGACAAGGTAACAAGGTAAGAATCATTAAAAGGGAGGAGAGCATAACTCATATTTTATGACTCACCTCTTTTGTCAAATCTCTCTGCTCTTGCAAAAAGTCATTGAGGAAAGTTGCTGCGAACCCAAATGGCATGGCTCCTTGGAAGGTGCGCGTTTCACAGTTTACGATGATAAAAGAGAGGAGGTAGTAACATATGTTAGTAGATGTGGTTTGCAAAGGCAACACATAATGGCTAATAAAGGTCAACGAAGCAGTTAAATCACCAATACTTCATATTGAATACTTGATTTCATATGATGAAACAATACGAACGCGGACTTTCCTGGTGCTGCTTGAAGTATTGTGAGCAGTACACTTGGAGTTTTCAAGAGTGTTACAGTATCATTGCCTTTGCAAGAAACTATACTGGAAGTCACCGTATTTTTATTATCAGTGTTCTCAGTGTCGTCACAGACATCAGATTTCCTTTCTTGTTGTTCCATTTGCGACAACCTATACTCTTGGCAGTTCATTCCACAGTTTTGAAGGTCATTGTTTGAAGTCACATTACTAATATAAGTCGCTATACCTTCACTACTCTCTAATGCTGATAACCGAGAAGATACCTCCTCATCTCTAATATTTCTATGCCTTTGAGTCTCGAGATAAGCTGCTTCCATTCGACCACGGACAGGATCTTTTACAAATAGTAGCAAGATTGCACATACCATTCCGGGTATAGCAACGATGAGAAATGGAAGCCTCCAACTAACTAGCGATCCAGCTATGATCTGTCCAATGCCCATACCAAGACCCGATCCAGTGCTCACAAATGCTGCTACTGCTGGTCTTTGGTTTGCAGTATACAAATCTCCTAATAAGGAATATACTATAGGAAGGGCTGACCCGATGCTTACGCCCGTCATAACACGACATATATATAGTTGCCAATATGTGTGTACAAAGACAGTAAACAAGCATCCTATCGCACCGAAGAATATGGTTGCAGCAAAGAGAGGTGATCTATTGTAATGATCTGCCATCCATCCAATTATGTATGATATAGGAGCGCCAACAATAAAGAATCCGAACGCCAGCAAACCTCCGAGCTTTACATCTCGCTCATCATCATCCATACCAAATTCTTCTGCAACAATGGATAAGTTGGGTGCTAACAAATTCATGTCAGCAAACAGTATTGTGATTGTAATAAGATAGAGCGTGATAACTTTTCTTCGCTCCCAACATCCTATTGACTCCAATCTTTCATGTCTTGGAGTATTCGAAGTCGAAGCGCCCTCCCTTCCTACTACTGATGTGTTTACCACAATGCTTGCCATACTTCTCCTCCCTTTATCAATTGCATTGCTAGAATGCATGATATGATTTGTTACTTATTATTCAATATCATTTCCACAATATTCGTCTATATTATATGGAAGAAAGAGAGCAGAACTCAGAAAAGAGAACTCTGATTCTCCCGATCGTTCTCTTGCTCTTGGATTCTTGAGGGTTGTTGTCGGGGTACTTAACTCTCTCCCTCTTACCTATGTCATTAATGTGGAGAAAGATGAGAATACAAAGGGTTATAGGTATATTAGAGACCATGCCCTTGTACTTACTTAAGGGGTATCTATGATGCCCGCAGAAACCAAATTCTAATCATTCACTTTCTAACATTAAAAACAATATCAGATCCATACATTTCTATTTAGCACGCTTCCTCCTCCACTTATAAACAGCAGGCTTGCCATCCTTCCCCTCGTCCTTACCTTCAATCTTGCGTTTCCTCCCCTTCATATTCGCTTGTTTCTCCACAATCAAGTGTGTTTCTGCATTTTGTAACTTTTGCAATCGTACTGTCCGTAATTCCATTTCAGTATACGCTGCCGAACGTGATTTTGCAATCCGTTTTTCTAATCGCTGTTGTTGTATCTGTTTCTTGAGTAATTGTTTCTCGCTTAGTTGTTGACGTTGGATAGGATTACCCTGTTCATCATACTCATCATCACTTTCGTTGTTGTTGTAATAATCATCACTCAAATCATGTTTCTTCTTCCCCAATTTCATAATCATGGCATGTTTTTCCAATGTCTTGATGCGTGGTCTATTAAATGCCCTACCAACTAATTCAGGAATTGTATCAAAGTGCTTGGCTACATTGAAATCTTGTACTTGCTTTTGATTACCCTCGATGAATACTGTATGCTTTCTCTTTTTACTCAATTTACCAATATTACCCCCGTCATCATCATCATCTAAATTAGCAGAATAAGAAGCAGTAGTTCCCTCCAAGTAATGTAATGAACTTTGCAACTTTTCAATCTTCTTACCATCCATTAATCGTTGCATTCGTATATATGCCAAATCTTGATCTTTCATAATTTTAATAGCATCCGATCCCAATCCCTTCTCTTCCATATCAATACGTCGTGCCTCATGTGTCTTAACATGCCGTCCAGAATTATTACCTGACATACCATCAACTTTCGAACGGTGCATACCAAAGTAGAATTCATCAGGATTACGATTGGCAATTTTCGTACGCATTGATTTTAGATGTTTTTGTTTCTTATGATAATCTTTCGAACGGAGTTTATAATCAGTCTTCTTCTCGAGTAATCCGAGATGTTGACGTGATTGGGGTTGGGAGCGCTCCTTGTGGGTAACGCGTTTAACGGCATTGCGTAGGGATGACATGATGATTGCAATGTAGGTGCTGTGTAAAGTGTGTAGTATCTAGTAGTGAGAGTAAGTGTGTGTTGTGATGTGTGTTGGCTAGGGTAGTTTATCTCTTGCAAACCCTAACGCTCGCTCAAACTAAAAAGATAGGTACACAAGAAGTATTAAGAGATGCTCTTTAGTTCTGATACTATATATGGCAGAGGGGTAGTAATAGATTGGACTGCATAATACATACCATACAATCTTTTTGGCTGGCTGTGGAGGGGCAATATTCATATCTTATTTTGGCGATAGAACTACCTACTACCCCCAATATATGCAATCAGTAGTACCTATCAGTTCCTATTTGATGGCAATCTATCGACAACAGCCAGCAATTGAACCATAACATGTCTACCATCATAAACATATCACGAGTGATGACGGCGGCGTCTTCTCCGCTGCTCATATGTTTTGCAATGTATTGCAATTTACTTTTTGCAAATGCATTCACATCAACATCAACATTGCAAACAACAAAACATCACAATTTATTATCCAGCCGTCATCTCAGCCGTCATCTCAACAAACCATATAATGTACTGCTTCAATCTACACCATTTGATTTAGACATGTATGACAATTTTAATACGAATGATAATGACGACAATGATTCATCTATTTCCGACAATGATGATGAGGAAGTACCGCCACTAGCAGTACCACAAGATACAAAGCTAACAATAGGACTAACAAAGTATTCACATGATACCACCCTCTGTGCAGCCGATTCACAAACAGGTCAAGTATTATTTGCATTATCCAAAGAGCGTATATCTCGTAACAAACATGATGGTGGTGATACAGCATCATTAGTTGAATTATGTTTAGAAACATTAGATTTAGATATTGATAATATTAATAAAGTTGTTATGAATAATCATCATCATCGAATATTACCAATGGAGAATAACATTGAACATATGGAATGGGAAGAAGGACTTGGTATTAACTACTACAATGATAATAATGATGGTGGATATACAGATGAATATAATATATTATCAAGTGTACCAAACAAAGTTGAATTAAGTCATCATTTAGCACATGCCTACTCTGCAGCATCCCAATGTACATTCAATAAAGGTATGGTAGTTGTTATGGATGGGATGGGTGAGACTTGGCGTACTATGCAACATGCATTACTCAAGAATGATGATACATATGTATCAGATTTAAACTTGTGTGGTGATAATGACGATGATGATGAGATACAATTCATACCAAAGGATATAGAAGAGCGTGCAAAAACCAGTTACTTTGATTGGAGAGAAGCTGAGAGTGTATATACATTTGATAAGGTTGATGGAAAGCATTTGAATATAAAGCCCATATTTAAAAGGTTTACTGAAGAGAATTCACCCCCGACTCTTTACAATCATGGCTTTGAAAATATGGATTCACTTGGTGCTGTATATTCTCGAGCCTCGTCACATATCTTTGGTGATTGGAATGCATGGTGAGTTGTATTCTTCTTTTTATATGATGTTTTGTTTGTTGACAAGCTTTTAGTCTGATCATATTCTTGACCTAAATGCATCGATAGTGGTAAAGTTATGGGTTTAGCACCGTGGCAGGGACATGTATGGGAGGATAAAGATATACCAACACCACTAACAGCTGAAACGATTAATGAGCCAATCTTTGAGGGGAAACTATACAAAGATATGGATGATGGGGGACTACAAATAGACAGGAGTAAAATGATTGGTCTACCATTCAATGCAAGAATTGATCCTGACATGTTTGATGATGAGGGCGATATGATCCGCAGCAAGAAGTATGATTTCGATGATAATGATTATATACCACCCGAAAGTGACGATGATGAGACGACTGCCAGTGACAACAACAATGAATCACCATCAAAACAACTTCCAACAAAAGTTGCACTTGATGCAATATCATTATCATCTCGGATACAAACTGACTTGGAATCTGTTGCAATGGACTTTGTGAAACACTTTAAAGAAAAAACTGGTGAAACTAACTTATGTCTTGCCGGTGGTGTCGCACTCAATAGCGTATTGAATGGTAAACTGAGTAGAGAACTCGGATTTGAGAATACCTTCATCCCTCCGTATCCTGGTGATGACGGTATTGCTGTTGGATGTTGTGCTTTTGGTTTATATGGTCATGTTAGTATCGATTCAGAAGTTGTACCTTTATGGAGTGAGCCTTTATCACCATACCTCGGCCCAGTGCCTACGAATAATGAAATACAAGAAGCTATAAGCCACGCGAGTCCATGGTTAGAGGTTGAAACAGTACGAGATGAATCAAAACGAAACGATATGATTGTCGAGGAACTATCCAATGGAGGAGTAGTCGCAATATACAATGGCAGGAGTGAACTAGGACCACGGGCTCTCGGACATCGTTCGATATTAGCAGACCCTCGACAGAAAGGACTTGTACGATTCATTAATGAGTTTGTAAAGAAACGAGAGTCGTTCCGCCCATTTGCTCCTAGCTGTCTGGCAGAGGAAGCGCATAATTGGTTTGAGTTGGGAGAACAGGCTGCTGCGGTTAGCAATAATGTCAGTCCGTTCATGAGTATCACTGCCCAGGTAAAAGAAGCAAAGAGAGAGAGTATACCCGCTGTGACACATTGTGACGGCTCATCAAGGCTTCAGTCAGTAACTCCAGAAGCCGAACCACATTATCATAGACTGATCTCGGGTTTCTTCAAGAAGACTGGTATACCAATGGTGCTGAATACATCTTTCAATACCCTCAAAGGAGAGCCAATAGTCGAGTCACCACAGAATGCAATACGAAGCTTTTTATCATCAATGGGGACAATTGAAATGTTGGTCATGGGTGATTATGTCATCAAAAGAAAACAGGCTAATATACGGAGTCTTCTTGGAGAGGAACAGAAAAGTGGAATCATGACTCCGCCATCATTCCCAACGAGAGCAGGTTCAGTCAATTATGAAAGTTCCTTTTCAATCGAGGCTAATAGTTCCGATGACAATGGATCATCAGTCTCAAAGACTCGTATTCAAATGCCTGAAAGACCAATACATAATGAAAAGGATGGAGGTTGGTTTGAGTTGATAGATGATCTTGAAGGACAGCTGTTAGGTATGTGTGATGGTACTGTTGGTGTGGCTGATATCTTGACACAGTTTACAGCTGAAGGGGACTATGATAAAATCACTGAAGAGGACCAGTTTTTATTACAAAACATCATACAAAGGCTTGTTCGGCTGTATGAACATACTTTAATCAGCTGGTAACCTAAGTATAAGATTTAAGGAAGAGAAGCATACTCATATCTTTTGATGTATGTCCCCCCTAAGAAGAGAACAATCAAGTCCATAACACGTACTAAGGAGATTCGAAAGAATGAAGTATGCAAAGCGGTATCTTTTGGTATCCACTACATCCACTACTAATGATATACCCTAGGTGATAAGTTGATTTGATGTTACTGCATGCTATTGTTGGTTATTGACTGTTTGGGACTACTCTTTTATTCAAATACTCAGCCAGTATATGCTTGTTGTGATTTATCAAGAAGTTTCGATAGTTTTAGTTTATTAATGAGGTCAATCTCAAATAAATGATGAGTAGTACAAGTTCTGCGATTGCAAATAGCAATACGAATCCACATAAACATTCTGTCTCGATTTCAAGTACTAATCTTGGTGATGCAAGCGGCATCACAATATTGCTTGGAAATCATGCAAAGTTTGGTTTAGCCGAGCGTTGTTGGTGAGTAATATATAGTTCTATAACTTTTATATGTTTCATACTATAATAATGCTAAAAACAGTCTTTGCTCTTTGCAATACATATCGTATCATGTAATATTAATAATATACCAAGTTATCATTTTGATTTGATAGAAACTCTAACATCACTGCCTACCTTGAGAGGAGGAACAGCACAACAACAAAGACCTTCTCGTAATAATAGAAGAGATCGGGGCATTAGTATCTCTTCACAAGATGGAGTATTAGTTTCAAGTAGTGATTGTGACAATGCAACATCAACCAAGACTACTGTAACAAAAGAAAAGGATACAGATGAAAAAGAAGATGGTACTAAAGCATCACATGCAGGTATATATAAGGCAAAATCATCATCATCATCATCTACCAACATAATTTGTGGAGTAGTTTCACTCCTTGAGTGTGTTACAGGTGGTGGTATACAACCAGATAGACAAACGAAACGTGCATTACGATCAAAGCATCGAGAGTTTAATACAAGAGCACAGGTAGCATGGGGTACATTGAAACGAAAGCGTGATAAAAAGCTAGGTGCTAATAACAGCGGAACACAACGTAAATGTTATCAACCACGGAGTCTTCCATTATTATTAAGTCCCAATACAAGGGTGGCATTTGCATATGAATTAACGTCAATTGCTATATTGGTAGATGCAAGTTCAAGTTTAACTTCTACTCTTGGAATTATGGATAACTTTGGAGGTATTGGCGAAGAGAAGAGTAGTAGTGTACCATCGAATGATTATTGTGTACCGTTAGATCGTCTTGGGCCGTTGATTAAAACATATTTGCAAGGATTGGTCAAACCAATTAATGTTCCACCCGTTTCAGTCTCAGGGAGAGGTATAGCATTAGGTAAATGGACACCCAATCTAGCCGTTTCAGTGGTAGCAGTATATCCTCCTACATCTGCTGAAAATGGTGAAGCCTCGGCAGGATTGTTAGTACGAGATTATCGTGTTACAGATGAAGCATCGGCATTGGAATTGGCACATCAAGTTGAAAGATGGGCGCTAAGGGAAGTTGAGGGCAAGATAGCACAACATTTGGATTTTGCAGGAGGAGACGGACTATCAGCTCTGGGATCTTTCTCCCTCCCGTCATCAACTCAACAGATGAATGGATATTCGACTAGTGTTAAGTCTTCTATGCAGGATATACTCGATGTTGGCAATGCTGCACTTACTACTCTTCCACCCGAGGGCAGGCCATCACTTCTTATTGCCACGGACTGTTCCAATATGTATTGTGGTGGAGCATTTGAATCCCTCAACAACTTTAATATTGATGTACCAGTATCAATATTAGACTTATCTTCCAACAACAGACCCAGTCAGGATATAACAGCCAATGATTCTATATCATCTGTCGCACGATCTGTTACTACTTTTCTCGTCCCCAATACTTCAACACGAGCACAGCCTTTTCGTGTACTGTTGTTGGTCATCTTCACTAAGGAAGCGCCATTTGCTTTTGTGTATCTTATGATGTTGACACCTCCGAGCATACTATCTTTTTTTGTTAAAGAACTAAGCAATGCCTCGAGCAGCTTTAGAGTTAAATTAGCCAGTCCTGTAGCTCTTATCATACTG
>Ga0075437_10405_pt1 | contig 18028 bp, 10 predicted proteins | sample MintriMetagenome_FD_74266 | JGI IMG/M metagenome (GOLD analysis project Ga0075437, IMG submission 74266) | Marine eukaryotic communities from Monterey Bay, USA to study complex ecological interactions - Minidiscus trioculatus and... | ecosystem: Environmental > Aquatic > Marine > Unclassified...
AGGATAATAATGTTGATACTGATGAAAAAACATTCTTTAAAACAATTGAGGTTGATGACTTACTAAATATGAATAACGCCGGTAGTAATAAGGGTAGTATATCATCTATACGACCACCAAAGTTACATAAGCGTGAAAGAACTAGGGAAAGTAGGGCACAGAAGATTGAGGGATTGTTAGAACAGGCTGATGATAAGATTGAGGAGTATAGATTGGAGAAGGAGAAGAAGAGAAATGAGGGCAAGGATGGAATTGAAAATGAATTTAAAAGAATGTCACAGAGTAGTACTTATTAGGGGGATTAACTTATAAGGGAGATAATTAAAAGTTCCCTGAGTGTAGATTTTGGGGGTGGGATTTCAATTATTTAGGCGTGAGTAGCGAGTAATTATCTCCAATATAAACAGCCTGCCATTCATTTCATCTTTCTAACTATAAACACTCCTTTGTTGCAGGTCATCATTCCATTATATTTGGATACTGGGGTGGTATCCCCAATATGATTGATTATCGATCCCGTGAAATATTCACAACAGATAAGCAGATTCATTATTTATACATCCACCCCGTGAATATGAGCAAGAAGAACACCTCTGCCCTTGATGAAACTCAATTTGAGGAGGATCTCCGCCGAGCTATTGAGGAAAGTAACCGTGGGGAAAGTGAGAGTGATTGGACATACGTCTTTAACGAACCGACAAAGAGGAGGGGTACAAAAAGCTCTCATGTCCAAGGTGCACTTATTGGTGATGTTCATAACCTTTTGTCAACGTTCAAGACGTCTCCTTGTAAGAATAAAGAACCCCATGATCACCGTAAATGCGTTGGTTATCACTCTGACAAAGATAAGAGGCGTAATCCATATGCAGTCTATTACCTTCCAGATGATGAAGATCTTAAGAGTTCCATGGAGTATATGTATCACCCTATCGTATACCTTACCAAGTCTTGTGGTAAACCAAACAGTTGTCCCTTTGGACGGTACTGTGCAAAATCACATGATCGAAGTACTATCAGAAATACTGCTGTTGCAAAAAAGGAATACTCTGCTCACTGGACAAATAGGACTGCCCTGAAGAAAAGCCAGCAGAATAAATCGTTGGGTGCATATGTCCAAACAACATCTACTCATCAAGTAGCATCATCAAGCGGTTCAAAGATGTGGAATATGTCGGCAGAACACAATCTCCCAAAGTGCTCTGAGTACCTCTTTGAATTAGATAGAGACTCGAAACCTTGGTTCTTGATCAAGTCAAAGCCCTTCTTTTCTTTTCTCCGGGAGGTAGCAATGAAAGAAGGCTTGGCTCAGATTGAGATTCGTAATGACCACTGGGGTGAAGGAGAATATGGTATTGCTATTCGTGGAAATAAACAAGCCCGAGACAGTGTACTAGGGTTGATTGCAAGTCACATGATAGAGCCGCCGATTGAATACTTTGTTCAGGAAACAAAGCCATTTTCAAGCAGAGTTATCAATAAGTTGTGTGAAAAGTCTAAGACAGAGATATATAAGACTATCCTTGGAAAGTATGCTGATCGTGCATTCATTGAATTCTCGGATGATGAGATTACCTTATGCGCCATCAATCATCCTCGTAATGCAGGGAAACAAATCATCTTTAGTGTATTCGAAAAGCTTTCGTTTTGGGTGCAACAGGAAAATCATGATAAGTTCATAGACTGCTGCATCTGCATGGATTCGTACAATCTTGATGAAGGTGTAAAGTGTATCGATGGACACTTCTACTGTGGTGGAGAGAACGGCTGTATTGGCGGCATGGTTAAGGAGCAACTTGAGCGTATGCGTCACCAACATGACAAAATCATTTGCTCAATGTGTGAGAAGGCGTTTGATACACAATCCCTCGCACCCTTTCTATCTGTTGATATTTGGAGTAAACTTGAGGAGACAATAATTGATAGTAAGGTCAAGGTGAGAGTGGAAAAGCTTAACCATGAGTTTGACCGGCGTCTTGAAGAGAAGATACAGGCATTTATGAATGAGTATGGCTCTGCGGATAGTCAACTCAAGTTAAGGGCCAAAAGACTTGCAAAACAAGCACAGGATGACATTTTAAATCTCAAGTGTCCTCACTGTAAGCAGCCTTATGCTGAGTTTGCTGGTTGTATGGCAATTCAGTGTGGGACTTGTAAAGGACACTTTTGTGGTTATTGGTGAGTAGTAGTGTTACTGAGTATGTTATGTCCTCTATTTATACTTTGTTTGCTCACTACCAATATACACATTATATGGCCCAGTCATCACGGAACAGAGACTAGCGGCGGTGCCCATGACCATGTACGACAGTGTCTTGCAAATGAAACAAGTAATGGTTCATATTATGCCACACCTGAGCAAATTAAATTGGCTCAGCGGAAGCACAGAACTCGAGAGCTGAAAAAGTTCTTGCAGCCGTTGAAGAAGGATGTTCAGAATGCAACAGTACTTGAATTAGAAACTGATCTTAAAGACCACGGAATTGAAAAAGCTGCCTTGTTCGAGTTTGGCAATTTGCAGCAAGAGATTGAAAACTTCTAGGTGGACATGAATGTCGGAGGGGATGATGCAGCAGCTTTTGCCTGCTATGTTTAGATATGTGTAGTAACTAAAGTACTACTAAAGTTCAATTCTTACTAGATGATAAACAGAATTATTCCCCTACATTAGTAAAGCCGGCACGCAAGTGAATGTGACTGATATCACTTTGGAACTGAAGTGGAATCATCCAATCATGCTTCTTCTCCGTTTCACCATCTGCTGCATCTGTCATCTCAGTGTCACCATCGTCTTGTGTTGGCTTGTTAATGGTGACATTTCGGCTCATCTTCATTGTACCTTGGCCTTCCATTCGATCTTCCTTGAACCTTCCCTCGTCTGCGGCAGAGTCAAGAGAAAGATGAAGAATTAGAAACTAAATATAAAAATCACGTTCATACAAATACAAAAAATCCGAACTCACAAACAGCCCCGTTAGTAAAGCGAATAGTTCCTCTTCCTTCCCTCTTCCCCGCTACCCAGGTACCATCGTAGACCTGTCCTTTGGGGTAAGTCGCTACACCTCGACCTTCCATACTGTTATTCACCCACTGACCTTCATATCTAAACCCATCACTTGCAACTAGTATTCCCGTATTACCATGACGTTTACCATCTTTCCATGCTCCCTCGTAGATACTGCCATCAGTAAAGCGGAAGATGCCGTATCCATTTTGAATGTTGTCATGGAATTCACCATCATAGATACTGCCGCATGGGAGTGTGTAGATTCCCATTCCTTCACGTGCACCTCGACGGAAGTGACCAGCATATCGACCATTCTCTTTAAATGTTCCATCACTCTGTTCAAGGTAGTAATAGTACGTCCCTTGACCATGCATCTTACCCTTCTCCCAGGTCCCCTCGTAGATCACACGCTTGCGATCGGCAGTCATTAGTTTACCAACACCATGTTCCTTATTCTTCTTCCATTGACCTTCGTAAAGTGTATTATTGTTGTAGAGACATACACCTTGACCATGACGAACACCGTCAGTCATTTCACCCTCGTAGATTACATAGTTAATCTTGATTAGGTCAGGATTGATTTCTCCAGAGTCGGCTCGGGGTTGGGTAGTCGTAGTAGTCGCTCCCCAACTAGCTCCACCTTCACCCTCGGGATCCATCTCAACACGTTGGTAGTAAAGGTAGTGAGCCGACCGCCAACGAGCTAACAATGGATCCCCAGCCGTTGGTAATGTCGGCACGACACTTGGAGGCGGTGCAATTGTCAACGGACCCTTGTAAGAGGCTGGGATAGGCTGTCCTGCTGCTGCACTACTTCCGCCCTTGCTCTTCTTTCCCTTCTTACTCCGTTTGCCACTTCCCGAAGATTTAGGCGTAGGAGCAATAGCCGGTGCTTGTGAATTATCAGGTCCCTTGCACTGTGGTGGAGCCTTGAGTATGCCGGTACCTGGTGCTGCTGCCGCTTTAGCACTGGCCGTATTATCAGTCGACTGTCGTGATCTCTTGTTTTTGACAATACTTGCCATGTCACCACCACCACCACCAGTTGATCGACGACGACGTTTGCCATCGATACCCTCAGCCCCAGGTACCATAACAGGCACACCATCCGGACCAATAACAAAATCATCCGATTGATGACCAAGTTTCTTCCATGTCGATTTCCTCTTCCTACTCTGTGAAGTTCTACGATCCTTCTCTTCATCATGGATTGCCAAATCTAAGAATCGCCCGGTTGGATGTCGCTGTGTCCCCCCCGGTAACCTTGGTAATCTCACCATTCGATGGGACGGGAACATACATACGTTGACAACTTAATATACCCGTTTCAGGGTCAAGACTACCGATAATTTCAAATGTACCGAACCGATTTGTGCCATATCCACGTACATGGATAAATGATTCTGGCAGGAGTGGCTTCTTGTCACCACCCTCCTTCTTGCCATCATCAACATTCGTGCTACCCTTCTCATCCAACAACTCGTTTGCCTTGATGGTTGTATCACTATCATCAAATTCACCCCGAGCATTCGAAGGGGGTGTGGCATTAAAGAATAGATAAAACAATTCACGGATATGATTCTTCTTCTTCTTTAATGATGGCCGACCACGAGTGGAACCGGGTGCGCCGACATTCTCAAAGTGTCCTTCCCACTTACCAGACATGGGACATACTTGTGAATACTTGGTGGATGCATCGGTGAAGGGTGATCCACCGTAGGTTTGTATATTCTTACATTCCTTGAATTTTAATTTGCTTGGTGATGATGATGATGATCCAGGTGAGGGTGGCTTAGTAGTGCCTGTTGAGGCCGCGGCGGTGGTATCAATAGATGATAGCTTTGAGTCGTTACCGTCCGAAGCAGTAGTAGCATCTCCCACGGCATCCCCATCACCATTCTTTTTAACTTCCCCTGCTACCGCCGGCGGTGCTCCTTTACTACTAGCCTCGGCCATGACCACATCCTCTCCCTCGGTGGCCGTATCCCCATCCTCAATCTTTTTATCCCCCTCTCCCCCAGCGGCTGTCTTATTGTCCCCAGCAGCACCCTCGACAATATCTCCCCCATCAACACCAACAATACTAACCTTCTTCTCAGGAGTAACCCTATCATTTAAATCACCCTCCTTCACCATAATAACTAATGCACTGGGTACGATAACATTACTTGCCTCTACATTCTTAATCCATTTATATGTAAATGGACGTGGCTTGGCTGCATCAGCTTCTGCTGCTGCTAGTGATGCGGCCTCCTCGGCGGCTACTTGTTCAGGTGTTTTCTTCTTCCATCCCTTTTGTCTGCCTCGTTTCTTTTTAGGTTGTTCTTGTTCTTGTGGAAGTGTTTCTGATGTTGTTGGGGCTGTGTTGTCTGTTGATGGATTGGTTTCCCCAGTATTGGTAGACATGCCCTCCTCCTTATTAGCACCATCTCCATCCTTATTTCCATCATCCTTATTAACACCTTCATCATTAATATCAGCTTTGGTTTCATCATTAATATCAGCCTTGGTATTATCCAAATGTACCACTGGTGCTTCATTCCCTACCTTTAATCCAACAACTTTTTCTTCATCACCACCACCATCTAAATTGGCCACGTCTAATATGCTCTCTGCACTGTTATTCTTAATAAGTGATGCTGATCCTGTTGTAATCTCTTCCTTGGTATTATCATCTTTACTTCCTTCTTGTTGTTTATTATCTCCTTCTGGCTTATCATTTGCTGCTGCAACATTCGTATCTTCAGTCTTATCTTCCAACTTCTCTGCTAACTTATTATCTTCCTCCACCTTTGATTCTTCTTTATTGGTATTACTTTCTTCATCAATTAAATCACCAAATGCCCATAGTCCACTCCATGTCCATTCTTCTACTAAATTATTTGTTTGTGTTTGTGATTGTTGATTATTATTAGTGGTGGATGCTGTAGTATCTAAATTAGTTGTAGGATTAGATACATCATTAGTGGCATTTGAATTTGTGGTGGTATTGTTTGTGGTATTAGTTATTGAAGTACCATTACCATTTACATTTGTTTGAGTAGTATTGATGGGTACTTGTTGACCTGTTACTGTTGTTGATAATGATGATGCACCTTGTTGTGCATTTGCATTTGTTATTGGTTGTTCAGGTGCCTTACGCTCTACTAATTTACGTGTTAATTTACCTCTTAGTGTGATCATTATTTATACTATATGAATATATTAATTATATAATATACCACGCTTACAATATCAAAGCAATACCTACTCTCCATAACATACACAAGTCTCATAAAAAAGATATTGGATTCCCGGCTTTTGGCGATACCGAGTAAAGTATAATCGCCATTTTTTATACCCGTTCTGTCAAACTTTTTTGCTGAGACTTGACTCTGATCATGGGAATAGATGGGGGTGACTCGTGGCAAAGGATACCGGTCGAGCCCTCTCCTGAAGTTTTGAAGTTTTCCGATGGTTTTCCGTAAGTTTTATGTATTTTTGTTGAGTCTTGCTAACAAATTTGTAGCAACAGGACAAACAATTCACGGAAAACTTCAAAACTTCAGGAGAGGGCTCGACCGGTATCCTTACTAACATTTTTGTTAGTGTGACACCCCCATCTATTCCCATGCTCTGATGCCGACCCGTATCAATCTATGCTAGAAGTTCGACTACTCATATCCCTCCCAATAGCATAGTGCACTGTTATTGCAATCCAATTAGAACAGTATATAAGATAGCTTAGTTACATATAGATAATATAGACATATATAATCATGGCATCATCAACAATGGCATTGGTATCTTCTTCCAATAACAACGATGATATCATTATACCAACATTACCCGCTGGATTTGAGGTATGTAATCATTCACATACTTGTCCATCGTGTAAATCTACATTAGTTTACAAGGTACCCACTGCTGCAAATACTGACGCACCGAAAGCGATGAAGGAAGAGATGAAGGAAGAGAATACACAAAAGAAGGAGGTACAGAATAATGTTGTAAAGAGTATGTTCGCATCAACAGCATGTTACTGTACCACCACAGCATCCGACGACGATGATACACTCCTCAACGACCTCTCTTCTACACTCCAAGACGAAGAGAATGACATTCAACATACACTAACAACAGCACAAAATGCGAATAAACTATTACAAGCATTATCATTTGATGCATCAACACGTCATCCCCCAACAAAAATGGGATTAGATTTATGTAATGTTACAGAAAATGTATCATATTGCTTAGATTGTAAAGTACATGTTATTACTACTTCGAGGGAGCTTGAGTTATTATTTGATGATGCTGACGAGAATGGTGTGGTAGGAGTAGGGAGTGGGGATGGGGGAGGAGATGAGTTAGGAGGTAATAATATGGAATGGTTACGGGGTAGTTTATTAGTGGATGTTGATGAATCGGAAGTACTTGCGAGGGGTAGGATGGGACTTAGTAGTGTCCCTTCTATTCAGGAACAGAATACTGGATTGTCTTCTATACTTGGTAATTACAACACTGCCACTGCTGCCACTGAAGAAGGCGGTAAGCCTTCCCCCTATAAAGACAGAGATGAACCGAACAAGAAGAAGAAAGAGGAGGCAGTAAAACTGCCTACACGTCCAAATCATTTTGATTATGAATATCGACATAAAGTTGCGACACAGACAATGGCATCACGTATTGTCAAGGGGTATACATTGGTTGATGAGATTTGTGAGGAATGTGAAATGCCATTAATGATCAAGAATAGAGAAGACGATGATGAAGAGGTTGGAGTCAAAGATGCCAAGGAAGAAAAGAGTGGAAAAGAGTGCAAGAAGGAATGTGTAGTATGTCCCAAACTATACAAGAAGATTGCCAGATATGCACAAAGTGGTGGATATGCACATCCATCACCATCGGCAGGTAATGGTACAGATGGTACCTCACTTGATCCCATACTGGCAATTATTGCCAATGCACGATCAGAGGCACCAACTCAAACTAAACGATATGTCCAACCTGATATTGCAGAGGCGAAGCAGTATGTTATGCAACGTCAGATTATGAGTCAAACAGCAGTATCATCGTCACCGCCTGAGATTAAAAGTCTTGTTGATAATTGTTGTGAAGACGGTAAGGAGGGTACTGGAGATGGATGCAGTAGTCAGGGCACTGTCTCAATGACTGATCATGAAAGTGAAGATAATGATCAATTAACATTATCCACCGGCGGAGCTGAAGCTGGTGGTAAGAATAAGCTCAATATCTTTCATAATAATACCAATCCAGGTATTAATTGGGATGAATTATTATTCAATGGACGTACCATACTCTCCAAACGATTAAATGAAGGGTGGGTATTAAGTTCAACAAATTGTGATGGTGCGAATTGTAAAGGCACACCGTTGTTACAACGACTTGATAATGAGAATAGTAAAGGAGAAGTGTTGCCTGATACAAACTATTGTGCAGTATGTGGTGGAACGGGTAGTGGTGAGGATGGTGCATATGCGGTTGAAATTGCATTACAGGTTAAGGCTGCTGAGCTGGCTGAACGTGCTATACAGGAATCGACCCCTAATTGGGAAGAGTTGGCTGGTAAGTGTTATATCTTCATACATGATGAGTCTAAGTCATATGTTTTCATTTCCTCAACTGACATCATCTTCTTCCTATCTTCCCAACAGCTAATGGCCGGGCATTACTGGCAGAACGATTAAAGCAAGGATGGACAATGTCCTCTGAGAACTGTTCAGGCTTTCATTGCAATGATATGCCACTAACAAATATCGAAGGAGGTCCAAACTCATGTGTCGTATGTGGTGGATCAGGCAATGGTAAGGATGGTTCATATGAGAACTATAAACCAAAGGAAGTCGTCGAAGAGGAAAGAGCATTAGTATCATCCGAGTTGAGTAGGTTGGTATCCATGGGATGGGTAATACGTGAGAATCTTTGTACATGTTGCTTAATGCCATTAGTTGCAGAGGAGGAGGATGCAAAGGATGAACTATGTATCTTGTGTGGTCATTTACCAGCGAATAATCCACATGGAAACAATAATGTCGAGGACGAAGGTGAAGATGAAGAGGTCGACGACGGTGCCGATGATTCGTACATGAATGAAACAGTCTATGAAAGTGAGACTCTAAAACAGGCTGTTATTGCACCTGTCTCAACATATGGCAACGATAATGCAAATGCAGCAGGCAAACGTCTTGTTATGGGATGGACCCTGCCTAACGCTGGGTTATGTTATCATTGTAACGGAATACAGATGAGTCCACCAAATTCACAAGAGGTTGGATGTATTCAACGGGGTTGTCCGTCAGCACTCGCAGCTGCATACACCATTCTTCCCGAGCCACATGAGAGTCAAGGACCTGTACGTTTGATTGGGCGTGGTTACAGTAGTAAGACACATGATGAGAGAGAAGTTGAAGAAGAAGAAGTGGTAGTTCGGCCAGTGTACAAGAGCGAGGCTGCTTTGAGTCATCATCATCAACATCATCGCCAACATCGTCATCATGGCAACATGCACCAAATCAATGAAGAAGAGGAAGAGATGGATGACTTCAACTATGATGGTCTTCCATTTGAAGTCAATCGTCACAAGAATAATGCTTATGATATTGATGAGCCATCAGTGCTCAGCGAAGATGACTTGCCGTCTGTAGCAAGCGCAGCGTTGGGTGATATCCTTGTCCAGTTGGATGATGCAAAGTATGAGCTTGAGGTAATGCAAGGTGCCAAGAATGTCAACCCGGAGGAGTGTGCACAAAAGCAGGTTGAGATTGCTGAATTGATTGAAAGACTATCTTCCGCCGCAGTACAACTGAAACAGAGAGAAGGGTTCTAGTAGGAATCAGAGTCAGTAGATGGTCTTTGTTGTATTGTGTGATATGATAAATGTAAATGTGTTAGCTTTAGGACATATCTTATACTGCGTTCTAATATATCACAAGCCATGTTAACATTTAATTCCTATCAATAATTTCTCTTTTCTCACCAAACACTGCCCTCTAGTAAGGCTGAATGTTACATTAATGTACACATACTTTTATCACTTCATGGCATCATCCTCCGCATCCGCCGCCTCCGCATCCGCCTATATAAAAGAGATGAAGGGCATATAAAGGTGAGTTTTGATATGTATACATGTTCATGTAGAAGTGTATATATACGATCTTCGAGGTAGACATATACATGATATAACAAGCTACCACCTCCACAACCTGCAGCACCACAACCGGCAGCTCCACAACCAGAAGCTCCTCCACAGCCCCCTCCTAAGATGAAAAAATGGATATGGACAAAGACAAAGAGCATGTTATATATGAAAGGCAATAATAGAATATAGAAAACTTTGTGATTGCTTACCACACGCAAATCCCCCTCCACAACCCCCTCCAGCTGCACAATAACAGTCGGGAAAGTACCAGACTCCAGTATCACTATAATGTTTGTTCCTCTTTGATTTGTCTTGCTGAACTTCTGGACGAAGCCCTACAATACCCTGTGGCAAGGGAGCACTAGCCCTTGCCTTAACTATGACATGGATATCCTTCAATTTTTGAAGTTCTTTTTGTAATCCTTTTCCACCAATGCCGCAGGTAAGACATGATACGACGGCATAGTCTATTCCTTTTTTACTTATCTTACTTTCCACACGAGAGGATAGAATATCATAAGCTTCCTTGGTTGTAATATGATAGTAGCCAAGCTTGGAGGCTGCCTTTCCGAAGATATAGTCATCTTTTGGAGGGTTTGCATTCTCTCCCCTCGTCGTTGCCTTCGGGTTCGCTGAATAAAACGCAAGCAAGCCGCATGGTGTTTTACCATTTACTGGCGTCCAACAATGTGTTTCTTTTGTCGTCTCAGTATACCTTTTTACATCACGCTCGTATCCTGTTGCAGTATTGATCTGCTTCATTGTTTTGAAGTTCACAGTATAACCATTCCCAAAATCGAGCACATCTGCTCCTCCCGCTGTAAATATAGATTCTAGTTCTTGAGTGGTAGAACTATCATATTGTTTGATTCGACTTGGGGTTTCTTTCCAACACCAAATCGCTGATGGATCATAGGAGTCGGAGTCTTCCACTATCTTGCCTTGCACTAACGTCGGGTTTGTTGATGAAGCACCTTGAATACCAATCAAATGTAAAAATTGCCCAGATGGACACATCATAGGACCATTACTACATGACATTGCAGTCCAGGATGGTGAATAGTACTCCCTCGGTGGCTCTCCCCTATACATGCCTCCAGGCACCGTATACTCCTCACCATCATACATCGCGTTCCATAGAGCTTTTGTTTCCTGGAAGGCTCGATCAAGTGGTCCGTCTTCTGTCCTATCATTGAAGGAATCATCATGATTCATCGTTGTGCCAATAATCGTCTTACAATCTGCATTATAGTTGGTAATACTTGTGAGTATATGTGTATGCCACATTAAATCAATTTGATATGTGGGTACCAATATCATACCCTTCTTCTTCTTTGACGCTCTTTGTAGTTTAAGAAACTTGTAGTAATTTACAATACCATCTTCCAGGAAGTCATCACTAGCAAATTTAGGACCTGATACCTGCCAAAGGAATGTTGCTTGACGATCAGATGATTCAAGTAAATCGAATCCATCTAATGTGGAGTCATTATCATACTTGATGTCCTCTTGCTCATCAATATTGAAAAATGATTCGTTTGGGTATAACTCATCCCACAAAGTTTGTGTTTGTTCTGCCATTAATAATGTATCATCATCCTTCATCTCCCCTGCATTGCATACCTTCTTCTTCTTCTTCTCATCTAATTGTTGAAAGCAAAAAGGAGGATCTGCGTCTTGATACTTATCATCATCATTGCCAAATGTAGCTTTCAAGTGCGAGGTATATCTATAGGGTGCCAATCGATGACAGTGCCATAGCCAGGCAATATCTGGTGGTGGTATCAGTTGTAATCGTCCATCATTATGATGAAGTAAAGGTAACCAATAGTCACGATAACGTTTCAATGATTTATAGGTTGGTCTTTTGATAAACAGAGGTTGTAACTGTTGCAGGAAGAAGATATGATGTTTTGCATTCTTTATTAGATCAACTGAAAAAGCTGAGGAGCTTGGGAGAGAAGAAGTAGTAGGCGATGCCATGCTTGATTTGTATGATATGATATATAAATGAGCTTTGCAGTGCACGGTTGAAATTGTGTTGGACAAATGATGAATTGTTTAAGGTCTCAATATGCAGCGCGGCGGCTTAATGACAATAGATCTATTGCATATCATATTCCCTCTCCTCAGCATTCGGGTTGTATTGGTGGAGGCTAGGAGGCAACTATTCTGATGTGCATGCCTCAAAAGGTAGGATACCAAAATAAAAATATCTTTATTCGACATGGCATTGCAAAATAGAAGCGCCTCATGACGGTGGCAGCGTTTGTATCAAGGCCAGTCTACAGTTGATATATTGCAACTTTATCACCATATATTACAATCGATGCCAGAGTAGTAGTATTATCGCTGGCTACTTTTGTTGTGTGTGTAAGATCTTTTAAATTAATCGAGTTGTGAGTCATACTTATATCATACCAATAAATGGCAACACAACAACAACCAGCAACATCATCAGAAGATGGTACCTCCTACTCATCCTACTCCGGTACAAACTCTTACACTGGCCAATCGTCATTAACATCGTCAGTTCAAATACACAACTATAATGAAATAGACGAAAACTCCACAATAGATAGTAAACCTGCAGCATTTGAGAATGGATTGCAATCACTAACCACAAACAGTTTAATACAACAACGTATTCAACAACAAGGTGAGGTATCGGCATGTTCAACTAATACTAAGGAATTTTCATTACCCAGTTCATTCGGTGGTGGAGCTGGAACGGATGGTAGTACGATTAATGATACTATTGCAAGCGCTAGTAGCAGTGCCGGTGGTGATACTAACGATGGGGGGAGTAGTACAAGGGCCAGTGCATCCATTGGCAGTCGTAATACACAACAAGAAAGGAATGACTTGTTGCAACAGCAACAGCAGCAACAACAGCAGCAGATGGAGGTGTATAACAATAATAGCAGTCAAGAATTAGTAAGTGTCAATTCTTCTTCTGATAATCTTCAGTTGGCTCAAGATGACATTAACAACAGCAGTAAAGAAGATCAACTAACAATACGTATCTCCAAAGAAACTAAACCAATGATGCATTTGTTACGTATGTTGAAAGAAATGGATACAAACGATGATACTATCACCAACCCAAGCAACAGTAATAATCAACTCTCAATAAACACTACTAACAACAATCCAAAGAATAAGGCAATATCATCATTAATATCCGATTTTGAACAAGAAGTTACATTAATTGAACATCGTATTAAAGATGAAACTAAAATTGTCAACTATGATGACAATGGTGATAACAATAATAATAGCAATGAGCAGTCGTCTACATCACTAACATCAAGTATACAACCATTACCTCCAAATTGGATAGCATTAGAGGATCCAAATTCTGGAGATGTATATTATGCCAATGAGGTTACTGGTGTTACACAGTGGGAACGACCTGGTAGTACTACTAACAACAATAGTAACATGAATGATTCAAGAAGTACGTTCAATGACTCAAGAAGTACTTTTAATGATAGTTATAACCAAAGTGGTAGTACTCTCAATGATAGTTATAACCAAAGTGGTAGCTTACAGGGAAGTAACTTGAGCAACAACAATAACAACTATAAACAACAGAGTACGACAAGTACTACATTTATTGGCAATGTTATACAAAAGAGTGATATATTGCGTAATAACAGTCAACTAGCAAATAGTTATCAAGATAGTCAACAAAGTAACAACTTTCAAGATAGTCAACAAAGCAACAACAATATGAGTAGCAGTTATACTAATATGAGTAGTAGTTTGAATGATAGTGCCTTTACATCCACAACTGAAACTACAACAAGTACTAATTTAGATGATAATGATGATTTACCACCCGATTGGATAGCAATAATAGATTCAGATACAGGTGAAACTTATTATGCCAATGAGGTAACTGGTGAAAGTACATGGGAGAAACCTATTTCACATCAACAGCAGCAGCAACAATCAGTTCCTCAAGATGATCATGATAATGTTAATAGTAATAATAATGATGATGAGCTACCATTAGGATGGTTTGCAGCCGTTGATGAACAGAGTGGTGATACCTACTATTGCAATGAGACTACAGGAGAAACTACATGGGATAGACCAAGCAGTAGTAATAAAGAAGTGGAAGATGTCAATAGCAGTGATAAGAATGAGACTGGGGGTACAGTTGATGAAGGAACTAATGAGAATGATAATAGACCTCAAGATGATAATGATGATAATTTGCCACCGGGATGGTTCACAGCTGTTGATCAAGATAGCGGTGATACATATTACTGTAACGAGGCTACTGGTGAGACCACTTGGGATAAACCAACTATGTCAACAACATCAATAGAAGAAACAAGTGATAGAGAACAACGAGCAGAGGATAAGTCTCCTGACAACGATCATTTTGGCTCGTCAGTTGGTGATAATATGAGACGACTGTCAATATCTGGTGATTTTGAAAATAGTGATAATGATTTACCTTCATCGACATCGTCATCGGTACTACCATTAGGTTGGTTTGCAGCTGTTGATGAACAGAGTGGTGATACTTATTATTGCAATGAGGCGACTGGCGAGACTACTTGGGATTTACCCACTTCTCCTGCCATAGTAGAAGATGATACTATCTCAAGTAATACCAACTTAAGCTCAAATCAAGGAGGAGGAGAATCTCAAGATGGTGATCAACTACCAAATGGATGGTTTAGTGTAACCGATCCAGCAAGTGGAGATGTATATTATTGCAATGAAGTAACAGGTGAAACTACCTGGGACAAACCAACAATAGACAAGGCTACCACGGATCTTCTTTTATCTCGTACAAGTAATAATGTTGACCCAACTGTATACGAGGATGATTCTGTGACTTCATCAAAGGGCTACTAAGTCATGTTGGTGTGTTCTGCTTTGTATGGGTGTGTAAAATGTCATGGTAGTATTCTTCGAGACTTAAATCTAAGAGTACTAGTTTTGAATATTTAGATATCCTAATATCACAGTGTATGCCACTGTGTATGCTACCTACAGTCTACCTCCTACTTTGACGATTCCGAGCCATTGATCGTCATCTTCCAATGCTTTGCCTCATTTAACATCCAATCAATTGAAGGTTTATGACATATATCACTCCCAATTGGACAGTTCCGTTCATTCTTACACATTCCACTAGGATGAGCATATATCTCACTCCCCTTATATGATTCTATCCGTGCCTCTGCGGTATGTTTATAAAATGGATCAACAACATGTTCACTAACATTGTAATAGTTGATAAAGTATCCCATGACCCAATCACTATGCATACAAAAGCCTCCACCATCGTTTACATTCCATAAATCAACATCTCTATATCGTTCAACATTCACATATTTATATATAAGATCGAATAATGAATCACCCTGGTGAAAATATTGCAATTCAAAGAATAAATCTTGTGATAATTGATGACATATCGCTTCGGAGTTGGTATGCGGTACGACCATTGGTATTGATCCATTCCCAATTATCATTAATGGACATATAATTGGTGTGAATAAGTATTCCATTGATCCTTTACTAAAGACTGCCCCGAAGCCACCAAATGGGAAAGTAAAGTTAATTAAATGAATTGGTTGTCGTACTAAACAACCAGCTGTTACACTTAACCTTGTTGAATTCATATTAGAATGTTGTTTATAGAATGTATCCATATTATAATACGAATCATCATCAAATATAATAAAGTAATCAGGAAAAGATTGTTTCATAACTTGATAATGTTGATATGCCTTCTTCAATCCTGAATATGGACGTTGTATTGCACATAACCAGCCAGTTGGATTTGGCTTCGTTGATAACCATTGATGACGGGCGTACATATTCCTCATTACACTAAATTGTCGACTTAACCTTGGTACATTCCGTCTTCTTCTACAAAAACTTGATACTTTGTATACATGATCAAATGTTATATCCTTGTAACATGTTGGATCATAATCGTCTACTTCGGTAGCATTGAAGAAGTTACGTACTATTGGATGTGATTTGAATATCGTTTCTTGTACCTTTAGTAAATCTGTTCTATTGATTGATGCGACACTTAATATATCAACAGAGAATGATGGCGAAGATGATGATGATGATATACTTTTATATGTAGGTTGAACATTATGATTCTGCTGTGTTGATATTATACTTTGTGTCGATGAGTATATCACTTGATAGACAAATATTGTTGCATATGTAAGAGTTAGCACGATATGAAACCATTTTGATTGTATCACAGCTGCTACTGCCAATCTCATTGTAATAAGAGCAACTCAATTTATGGATGTTGTGTTGTGGACTGTGGAGTGCGATCCTTTTCCCTGACAGAGCAGGTGCAGTACCGTGCTTAGGAGAGTTCAGTAACACTGCAATGTCATGTGAAGTAGTAAGTGGTCGTACCTGAGTAGGTAATCAGGTTAATGTTCAATATAATAATAGGTATTGCAATAAATTGGTGGTGGTCCCGTGCAGAGCAGATATTTACGAGAAGACAATGTAAAACCTTATATAACGCACAAATCAGAGGAGATGATAAGTATTGGTTTCTATGTATGAGGTCACCAAACACTCTAGTGGATCTGCCTCGAACTTTAAATCACATTTGGTAAACTAACAAATCATCTTAATCAGTTGGTGATTGAACTCTTCATTCAAGATACTCCATACATGCACTGAATCTACATACCATGATTGAGGAACACCTTCTGTCATACTTGTTCTATCAATTGTATCAATTTTGCATTTCATTTTCCTTGGATCAAGCATTTGAATCTTCCCACTAATATCAAGAGGCTGGCTCAAGTATGTAACTTTGATGTCGGGATGACTTTTAGAAAACTCTTTTAATTCACATGATATATCTCGCTCAAAGTCCCAACCAGAATTAACGAACAGATGGGTTGTATTCAGTAATGGGATAATATCATACAAACTAGATTTCAAATTACCCACATAAGCATTAGTACTATCTCCCATGCTCCACCTCCCGCATTCGCCCGGCTTGCACCGTTTATTATTAGGATTGTAGAAGGGGGCATAAGGAGGGAAGTCCTTATTCATGCTAATTCTGTCACGTTGGTTCTGTAGGTATATCAAATTAATCTCACCAAAGACAGTATTCCTTCTTGTGTACCGATTTTCAAAGTGGTGGTCGTATGCATATTCATTTGGCACTCGGAAGCAATCACATAAACTAACCTGTCTATTATTATTATCACCTCCATGATGCATTGTCGATTGAGATTGATTATAATGTTCTTGCTCATACGAATTGAGCATAATTGTACTATATTTGAACATATCATTCCAGTCTGAAGCATTATTATATGATGCAACGTTTCCGTCACCAACCCAAGATTTCCATACAGACTGCTTAAGTGCTATTCCAAGGCATTCCATATCATAACTGTCTCGATCTTGGCAATTCATAAATTTACCTGTCTTGAGCATTAAACCAAGATGCATGTATTGGAACCTGACTCTACTCTCTCCTATAAATACAACAGTCTTATTTGCAAGGCATTGCTCAAATCCCTCGACAGAGTAGCGCGATAATTCAATTGTTGATTGAGTTTCTTCTTCTCTAGAGGATGTGTTAAGTACATCATTGACAATATCAATATATCTTGTTACTGCATTATTATCCAAACACCATCCCTGTGGTAGTTCATTTGTATTGTTACATTGTATAGACAAAATCGTCGTACTTCTATTGCTCGATGATGATAGTGTATCATCATAGTCGAATATTTTCAAGTGTAGGCACAAACCTAGAAGCGCTGTGAAGAGAATTCTTTTGCTACTTCTACCAGGCATATTATTATTAGACACATCTACTCTTTCTAATAAAACGACACTATCCGATT
>Ga0075437_10273_pt1 | contig 18026 bp, 8 predicted proteins | sample MintriMetagenome_FD_74266 | JGI IMG/M metagenome (GOLD analysis project Ga0075437, IMG submission 74266) | Marine eukaryotic communities from Monterey Bay, USA to study complex ecological interactions - Minidiscus trioculatus and... | ecosystem: Environmental > Aquatic > Marine > Unclassified...
TCCAATCCATGTCATCTAAGAAATCATTATGGAGATATAAGATTCATCCACAACAAGGTACCGTGTCAAAAGAATGTATATGTGATGATCAGTTATGCTTCGGTGTAATCAATCCCAATACAAGTGGACAGAAACATCGGTATATCTATGCAGCCGTTGGTGCACTGGGTAGCGATGTTGCTCCACCACAAGGCATTGTCAAGTTTGATTTTGATACTAATACACAACAGAGCTGGTTTCCAGAATCATACGAGTTCTGCGGCGAACCAATGTATGCACAACGACAAGGGGATGACTCCGAAGATGGTGGATACATACTCTCAACACTATTCAATGGAAGAGACGAATCTAGTGAACTGATTGTACTCAAAGCCAATGATGTCCAATCAGGACCGATCGCTAGAGTGCCGATTGGTATAGCCGTCCCTCATGGAAATCACGGCTGCTTTGCACCCACAGAAGATGCTCAGTGGACATATGAAGAGATTGAAAGAAGAGCGAAGCTATCAGATAAGATGGAAACAAGGGGTAGTATGTGGAATGAGGTTAAGAGTGACTTCTCTGGATTAGGATTAAGATTTGATGATATGGAGGAGTACTTTGGAGACTTGATGTAGGCAAGAAGTTCATATCCACTGACCTTAAACGGATCATACTAGAGAGAAGTACCTTGTAGAATATAAAACCTAGTAGTCATATGTTATTATTAGTTGCAGTTCAGTGTCTCTACATAGCAACTTGCAACAACAACAAGTCAAAAACAAACTCTATACATCCCTGGTGAATAAATCGCCAAAATGGCCTCACTAATATTGAGCTCAAGTCTCAAACACCAACTCTCTGCTGCCAAACTCACCTCCACAAAGAAGAAAGTACAACATTATAAAACCATCCAGTGGTCTCCAATACACCGCAATATAATATACATACAATACCTGTGGCGATATTTTACTGGTAAGCATTGATATCTTATATTTTTTTATACGATTCTTGTGAGATGCATGTCAAGATTTTATACGTTGCCATATTATACTGTGGTGGTATGGTATGGTTGTGCTGGAGTATACCCACCCACTATATACAGTTTAAATGTGTATATATGGGTTGTTTACATATGTTAATTTGGTATACGTTGACACTGGCCGCAAAAGTTTTATCTGAGGTGTACCATCTTGCATTTTTAGTGTTTTAGATCGTGTACTGTGTTTCACCTTTCATCAAATTTATTATATATAAACTCACATTCCCACTTCTTCTTTCTTTAGCTTCTAATATATATCAATAAGTATGGATATCAATATGAACAACCACGGCTGTTCATCTTCGACGGATACAGCAGATCCTATGTTGATTAACAATCCCATGGTATTGAAAATTATTAGTGGCCATTGCCAGACTGCATTAGAATGTTTCCAGAACAATGCAAGTGCAGCTAAAATGGTTGATATACGAATGAAGAATAGTAAATCTCTTTCTGGTATTATTGGGGTTTCACCACCATCCACCGACACCACAACCACAACACAAGACATGTTAGTAAACACGGATGAAGTATCCTCCTCGAATGGACAAAATCTTTTAGTTAACGCTGAAGATATTGCATTGGGATTATTTCAGATTATCAATTCACATCGGGAAGAAGCTTTATCGATGTTCAAGACCAATACCCTAGCCTCTCAGATGATTACCCTTCGGATGAAGAATCTATCAGCCTTGAAGGAGCTAGGTGGAACTTCATTACCATTATCTGCACTAGTATTACAAGAACAATTAGTAAACGCAGAAGAGGAAGCCATGAAACTATTCGAGAAGGATCTTTTGAGAGGAAACAATTCTTCTCTTGTGGATGGAGTTGGAGAGAAGATCGGTGGGGATACTATTGTGTCACCTCAACGGGAAGAAGGGAACATCGAAAATAATGGTACCAAGTCATCGACTGTAGTTGAGAGTTTAACTGTCGAGAATAGCCCCCAAAACTTCAACATGTGGAAAGGGTCTAACTGGAACAAGACAGGCAAGTGTTTCACATCAGCAATATCATATACCAGCATCGGCCGTCCCCTGGGATGTTACCAACTTTCAAGTGATGCTGCTCGAGCTTTCGATAAGGCTGCAAGATTACTCCGCGGCCCAGGATGCAATGTCAACTTCCCAACGTCTGAAGATTACATTTCTATGAGGAGATTGGAAATAAAAGAGCGCAAGCTCGACAGTGTGGTAGATTTGGATGAAATATCAACAATCATCGACTCAAAAGTGAACAGAGTTGTGTCAAAAATAAAGGGGAAATCGTTCTTGCTAGCTAACAAAAATGCAGCAGATAAGGCAGAGGATAATATGGTTGTAGGAGAACATGCAAGTCCTCTGAACTTCAATGTATGGAAAGGGTCTTGTTGGGACAAGGCAAAAAAGTATTTCTCATCCCGAATATCGTACAATAACATTAACCGTTCCCTTGGTACTTATCAACTAGGAACTGATGCGGCTCGAGCTTTCGATAAAGCTACTATGTTGCTACGTGATCCAGGATACAAGCTCAACTTTGCAACATCTGAGGAATACATTTCTATGCGAAACTTAGAGATAAAAGAGAGTAAGCTTGATAGTGTAGTAGATATGGATGAAATGTCAGCAATCATCGACTCAAAAGTGAACGAAGTTGTATCAAAAGTAAAGAGAACTATTAGAGAAGTAGCCAAGGAAGAGGATGAAATGGCTGTTGAAGAGGATGAAATTGTTTTAAGCCATTCTAGCCGCAAGAGAACACAGCCGAAAACTTTTGTGCCCAATCAGAGTCAAACGATGGGAGGGAAGAAGGCTACTTCATCCTCTGGATTCACTGTTAAACAAATGGAGCAAATGTATAACGGTAAGCGTGTAGTGGATATGACAGATGATGAGTTACGAGCCAAAGTAAAGGATCATCCAGAAGGCAAGCGTGTTGTGGATATCTTAGGCACAAATAAGTTGATAGCTGCTTGTGCTAGTCGTGGACAAAGGCCATCTTTTGGCAGTACAATGTTGTGTCATATGACACAAAATGTTAGCTATACTGAGAAGATTAGAATCAATCTCATCAACTGTTTAGAAGGGAAAGAATGTAAGTTTGTTTTTGTTTCTTATGTGCTATCTATCTTATACCTGGTGATGTTTATTAACTATGTCCCTTGATAATAGTCGTCAGGAACACCAACACGATTGGTTTATTGGCTCGCCCTGGTATAGTTGCTGGGAAGGCAGAGGATGAAATGGTTGTAGATGAAAGTGAAGAAGATATACGTCGTTCTGGCCGCAAGAGAGTGCAGCCAAAACCTTTCGTTGCCTATCGAGGCCAGGATAGTGCTTACTCAAGAGCAGGATCATGTAAGATCATTTCCTCTTCATCTTGTACTTTCATTGCCGAGACTCATATCTTACTTGTACCCTCCAACAGCTGCAGTCAAACACAAGAAGATGATATCTCATGTCTTGTTTCGAGGCAAAATCGAATCGGTAGGCAAAGATAGGTCCCCACCAAATTCTGCTAGTAAGAAGGGGGTATTAGTGCCAAACAATCCCGCACCTATTCCATACAATCCCGTCAATGAACAATGGGAACAGGCTCCTTCCCTCGACAGAGAATTGGCTTGGTTAGTTGAAGAGACTGCTCTGATAATGCCTTCCAAAGATAATCCGAAGTTGGAATTACCTCTTGCGTTAGAGCTTGCTTTAGTGCACGGAAGCAATGAAATACATCGAGCATTATCAGCATCTTTTCCTACTGAGGTAAAATCAATGCTCAAGTCGATGAAGAACTCCTCTCCAATGGTTGCAGGAGGAGGGATGAAACTGAAACAACTTCAAGAGGAAGGAGAGAGGGGAGATCGAGTGTACGGAGCTTGGTGGCAAGAGGGAGTAAATAGAGCAACTACACCACCGTCATACTATCCAGGCACAATCGATAGCTACAATACAGTGGGCTTGGATAGATTCTACAGTGTTTTGTTTGACGACGGCGAAGAGTCTCACAATCTCAAATCGTCACACATTATGATTGCAGACGAGGAAGCTTCAAAGTTGGTACTAGTTGAAGGGCAACACTTGAGAACCGAGAACTTGGAGTCTTCTATCTTTGAGAGTCTCCGTGAGGATGCAGGAAGGGCTCTTTTGCTCTCATACAGACGTTCCGACTCTCTCGGTATCATGATGGAACTTCTCAAAGAGTCAGGCAGTGCCAACAAGAATGCGTTTGCTTGTCCTGATAACAACAAAGATTCAAAGCAACAAGAAGGTCGAGTCATCGCTATCTCTATTGTCAGGCCGTCAAAAGAAGACGAACTCGGCCTTGGCGTGGAGAAGAGAGATGATAGAATGGCAGTCACCTCTATTGCACCCGGCATCTTTGATGGAAGTCAACTCGAAGTTGGCATGATTATTGATTCTGTAAACGGTTCCAGTTCTTTATCGTACAAGGACGCTTTGCATACACTTCAGAACGCTGAAGGAAGGATCAATATTGTGGCCCTAAGTTCAATCGTTGAAGGAATGCCGAAGCGTCAACTAACAGTCAATCCACAACAGCACTTTCCGACAAAGCAGAATCTTTCTTCTTGTCTTGGAGACATCACCAACTCACCTCCTCGTAAGAAGAAAAAGAAGATGGTTAGTAATGTAGTCTCAAATGACCAGACGAAGAAGAATCACATGAGCACTGATAGCTCCACTGTTGCACTTTTTAGTACTGCCGATTACGATAGAGTCTTTCCTGCTTGGTAGTAAACGAGGTATTAGTTCATTGAATGAAACAGTACCGCATACACACTTGATAAATTAGGACGATGATAATTGATTTGGCTCAGTATTTCTATTCCAATCTCGTTTAGCTATGATATACAAGAGCAGAAAAGACATATTTCAAGGGCTCTCACTTTATTATGTTTACACTACTACACCCCCTTCCCCCAATAAAAATATACCCAACTTGCAAATATATCTCAACACAGAATGTAATTTCATTCCTATGCCTCTAAAAACTACCGTCACACCGCTTAATCCTCAAGGGCAGCAGCACCACTAATAATTTCAATAAGCTCGGTAGTAATACGTGCTTGACGGGCACGGTTATATTGAAGAGTCAAACTATCAATCATCTCTCCGGCATTCGAAGAAGCATTCTCCATAGCAGTCATACGAGATCCCTGTTCTGCACATGCACCATCCATCAAAGAGTGATAGATTTGAGATGTAAGGAGGTACTCTTGTAAATCTGTTAATACTTCTGATTTTGTATCAGGCTCAAACTCATATGCAAGGAGTGGTTCATCTTCTCCCTCTCCTTTAAATGGTTTGATCACCTTGTACTTTTGAATGTATGTAGCAGCGTTCTTGAATTCATTATACACGATAACAACTGCATCATAATCAGAAGCTCCGGCGGCAATAAGATCACTTGCAATAGAGCCTGCCAAGGCAAAGTTACCCGGTGAATCAAGCTCAGTCATACTCAGTGTAATCTTATCTCCGAGGACACGATTTAATTGTCCACGTCCCTTATCCCCAACAATGGCAATATCGGCCTCCTTACCCTGATCAGCAAGTGACTTTACACAAGACTTGATGACACGCGTGATGAAGGAGTTAACACCTCCACACAAACCTTTATCAGAAGAAATTGGAACAAGTAAGCACTTCTGGGGTAAGTCCTCAAAGGTGGCATCTTCACATTCCTTCGGTGGGCCATTGAGTTCCTCAGCCCATGTATTGAAGGCAATTGCAGTTCCACGACGAGTTTCATCACCCTTTAATTTGGCAGCGGAAACCATCTTCATTGAAGAAGTAATCTTTTGAATATTCTTCGTGGATTGAATCTGGTTCCAAACTATATTGAGTTGGAGAGAGAGATTGAATATTAGTTGGATTTGTGTCAAGGGTATATTAAAACTATACGACCAATCTCATTAACACTTACTCTGCTTTTCCGTAGCCATACCACGGGCAATAACAGCCCTATTGGAGGAGATTAATGGAGATATGTGAGTACAAGTATTTTCTTGCATATAATATTATAATAACAGGGAACTTAAACACCCTCCAAAGTAACACCCAAAACAAAGCAACCACCATTAAATATCAATAACCTAGCTTTTGTGCATGACAATAGCATCTAATCCCCCCTATTTCAACAGCCAACCACAACCACCCTCAAAAATAAATTTGTAATATGCAACAAATTATATCGGGGTATCCTTCTGAATGCCCTCCGATAACAATTTAACCACACCATCTTCTTATTTCATATATTATGATACAATATAAATGAATAATAAGTATTATATACCCTAATGTAGGGAGAGGTGAAAGCTGGCTAATCGAGTAGGCTCTTCCAATAATTTTCACCTCCACCAACTTCCTCAACCAAACTAAACTTCAACAGGATTGATAACACCACCACACCAGTCAAAAATTATATTCACCTAGAGGCTACACGGGGTGCCACCCGTGAGATTTGTTGCGCCGTTCTTCCCAACATATTTGACGCTCAACTCTTCCTACCAACACTAATAATATTCTACGCCACTAAAATCAAAAGGGGGTTCCTTTAGTTTTATGTAGGTCTACGTATCGACCTCGGTATTGCAAGCTCATAACCTATTTATAATATGATCTAATCGACCTCTTGGAGAGAGGTACGGCCACCACATTTGCTAACGAGTAATAAGCAAGCTTTCATACCAACCCAACCTTTCTCTCATTTATCACCTTATAGCTAATTGCAATCTCAAGAACTTGAACTCATATCTCGACATAAACAATTAATCACAAACACTTACACAACAATATTATACATCATGGGATTACACATACCTTCCTTCCTTGTGGGTAGTTTATTTGCAGGATCGGGATTTTTACTTATTCATCGTGAGTTATCACACCGTAGACGATTGACGACTAAATGGATTGTACAAGAATATGCTGAAGAAAGTTGGAGGGAGTGGAGAAAGAGTTCAACTGCTAATCAGATTGAAGATGCAAAGGTGAGTATGCATGTTTGTTTGTAGTATTTATGTGTAGTTTATATTGCAATAACTATATACTCATGAATTGTTCTACGCATAACACATATGTAATCAAATATATTATGATACACAACAAAACGAAAACAAATTATACACATCAAAACAGAAAAACATTGTTGCCCCAATAAATAATATATCAGCATCTCCAGCAGAGCTTACATCAACATGGAATAAAGGAATTGCATCTCTGAGAGATTTACTTAGTCAAAAGAGGAATTGATAGTATATAAATAATGTATTATAGTGCATGTTAAAGATTAGAAGAAGATAAATTGATTAAAGCAAAAGATCTTGAAATTTATTATATACATCCTTGTCATGATCATCAAGAGAAATTTCCCTGGATAGCACATCTATACATTGATTCTCTGTTGTACCAACACGATATGCTGTTTCAACAAAGTAGTCATAGTTATACTTGGATGTATCAGCTGAGGTATTGTTTTCACAAAGGTCTTGTCGTTGTTTACTTATCCAGTTCATGAGCTGTGCCTGTACTTTCTCTGCACTCCCTTCGTTTGGATTTGTTAAGTTGCATGCTACTTCGTACACCTTGGATTTCTCTCTCACATATGGTAGCGTCAGTGCTTCCACTCCTAGTACTCCGCAGCCCTTTGTCTCTATATTTCGTCCTCTTATGAATTGAGTTAACGTTTTTGCTTGTTCAAATGAGATATTGGATGTTAGGCGTATATTGTAATTCTCGACAAAGTTGGCAGGTGTACCAATAGTGCAGCTTCCTTTTACTGCTCTCTTTGTTGTTGCATTCTCTTGTTCAGTGGTATGGGTATCTTCTTTATCTATCGCACCTCCGGAATTGAAGAAAGATGTTCTTCTTCTAACTGTTGCTAATGATGAATTATTTGGACATGCGCTACCATAATAGTGCAAGTTTACCAAGTTTGTTTTTGATATGTTGTTTCCAATTTGTTTTGTTGTAGCTGCAGCTGTTTCATCGTCACACTTTTTCATCTTCATAATAGATACATGATCTATTACTCCAATTGTAGGATGAGAGCTGCTGCCTATATTTAAATCAATTTCATCGAATGCATTACAAATCAACCTACTCGCCACAATAGTGACACAGTCTGGAAGATGCACGTTTCATAGTTTATGCAAGAGATGAAAAGAGATGATAGTAACTTATGTTAGTGTGTATACGGCTTGCAAAGACAAAACACAATACAAACGCGGACTTTCCTGCATTTCCTGCCAGATGAAAGGAAGAACGATCATATGGTATATCAGCATAGGCGTGTACTATTGCAACATCTGATGCATGTTGTTTAGTAGTGTCGTCTCTCTTGTTATGTTGTGATGCTCGACGAAGCTCTCGACAATGATCTTGTGCTCGACGGAGTAAACTTAAAAGTGTAGAAGCATGTGATGCCGCCGCAGTAATGTATATGTTACATGCCACTACTGGAGTAATCATATTAGGTGAGTATCATCGGCGCCGTCCCACATTTCCCAATACAAAAAAATAGCACATAATTATTTGCTACTTTATACTAAACAGAGTTTTCCAATTAAACTGAAAACCTCAAAGAGTTGTGTTAAGTTACCTACTTGTGGCAAACAACTCAATACCTAACTCAAACGGATGGCGGCGGCTAATACACATTAGACGGTATTATATAGCTCCTTAATAAAGATGGTATTTCCTGTAGCTGTAGGGGTAGGCCCTTGTCATACGTCCTCTTGTCTATTTCCCCGAGGGCATCATAATAATCAAGATATTAGTTCAACGAGCAATAATGGTGTACGACCTCAACATGAGGTGCAACAGCAACATACCGATGATGTGATAATGGCAATAGGTACCAATGTAGATGAAACACTATCTGCTACAATATTTATTAGTTATCATTTTATACCAATATCAAATCCTCATAATGATACAACTACGAGCAGTGAAGATATATATTGCAACGAGGGCAATACACAAACTGATATACGGGATGATTTAACTAACAATGGACATACTGAACAGACAACCAGTAGTAATGAAATGGAAAGTCTACTACATCATGATAACAATACACATGCATCAAACAATAATCAAAGTTCAAAAAATGCATTAGATATGCACATATCAACCAATACTCAACAATTTAATGTCATTGCTGAATTACGAGTACAAATTACACCAACAACAGCTCCATATGTTTCCAATATGGATGCAATGTCAAGTAGAGAAACAAAAAGTAGAGTACCTTTGGGGCTCATGAGAAGAAGTGATTCTACTTTCACCTCCTACGAAGCTAATCCATCTATAGAATTTGCATCAAATGAAACACATTTGGCATGTCTTATACCTTTACCGAGTGGATATCAATTAGTTCCACCCTTTAATGTAGACAACAATATAATACCAACATCTACACTAGTAATTTATAGAGTTCAAGCACAGAATGTTTCATATCAGCAGCAATTATATCATAAGAAGCAGCATAATCTACCGAAATTGCCAGATTATATTGTTGAGAATGAAGTGGATAGCAACAAAACTGATAAGGATGAAAGTGAGAATAACAATATTCAAGTAATATCGAAGAGTCTTGATCAGCTAGATATTTCATCCCATGAGGATCAAGAGTTGAAACAGGATGATGCGAAGGGTAACTCTGTCCTATATGTTGCTCATGAACCAAAGATTGTCCGTACACCTCAACAACAGCAAACAAATACACCTTTGGAAGAAAGAAACGAAAGCAAGACAAAACCCAAAGGATCATTTCTTCGTCAACTTTCAACTGGAAGCTCCACCAATAATAACTCAACCCAACTATCAACATTACAATGTGCTACCTGCATGTGTACTGTACCATTTCACTACCGAGGGAAATCTTCTTTGGCAAAGTCATCACTTTTGGTGGGTACAACTGATGGATCACTACTCTGGATAGACTTTTCAATGGCAAGAGTACGATCAGTTTTACTGAAAGCTACACCTGATAATCTTGAATCCAAGGCAGATAGTTATGATAATCCAATCGTTTCTATCTCACAATGTACTCCAACTCAGTGGAAAGGACTTGATATTTACGGTGAAGAGCAGGGTTCGTTGTCAAAGGGGCGTATTGCAACTGTAATGAGAGATGGTAGTGTCAAGATTTACATTACTTCTTTTGTGCCGTCATCATCATCAGTCGACAATTGGGTTGAAAATAGAATTGAACTTTCGAATAACAAGAGTGGGAAGAAGCACAACAGGGGGCTTGAAATGATAATATCTCTACTTTCTACATGTAATGCATCCGAATCAAACTTGCGCTATATACGAGCAAAATGGATAAACCCTATTCTTCTAGTTCTTTTGACGCGATCTCCATACTTGGATGAAGACGTCCTGCAAAGTAAAAGCAAGCAATCAGAAATGGCAGTGGCACAGGTTTGGACCGTTGCTGAACTATACACAAACAAAGATGATCAAAGCGAAACAGCAATAGAACAACAAAATGGATGGAGATGCTCATCTGATACCAGTTGTAACATTGCATTGATTTCAGAGTTGAAGATGCCTTGTGGAGATAGTCTTGATGAACTTGTACATGATACCTCATTCTCACAAGAAACTTCAGTGCCCTTCAAAGGTGATGATAAAATGCCTTTCTTTACAAAATGCGCCCGTGGTATGTCAATCACATATCACTCTGGTACTGACTGCCTGGCTATAAATAGTGTTGCTGTGACGAGAGAAACGTCTGGAATCAAAGTACGACCATTTTGTTTGATTTGGGATTGGAAGAGAAATGTTCCAAGTTTGACCTTGGCCAGTTCAGACTCCTACTGTCTATACCCAAAACAACAACTTTATACTGTTGATCAGATTATGGTACCACCAATCTACTCTTGGTTTCAACTTGGACAGGATGAAAAGCTTGGGCTTGTTGCTGTACATGTGCACGCTATTACTTCAGGAGCGATGCACAGAGCTAGGAAGAATATCTACAGTCTGAGTACTTTATCGCCACTCAGTCGTTCTATTACTGAGGGGCACAGCTTGAATGTGACTGAACCATCTGCTATACTGCTTCATCATGATTCAGTAACATTTCCAGTTCTCAGTAGGGTGAGTATTAATTGACTTGTTTTCATGCACGTATTTTCTTTACCTTTATTACTCACCGCTTCATTACTTCGTTTTTATAGTCGTCAAATTCACAAGACATGTCACTACAATGGGAAGAGTCTAGTGTGCCACCTACATATATTGCATCCAATGGTCCTTGTCAAATGGCTGCTGTCGGAAAAGATTATGGGCGAGCAATAGCCGTTGCTTCTTCTCGAGGTCTGTGCGTCCTTGATTTATCTCGAATGCATCGTATTGACACGAAACAAGGATATGTTGTATCACTGCAAAAGCAGCCTCGATGGAAACTCTTTAGCAATATTAATGATGAACATCGATTCCGTATCGAAAGTATGAGATGGTGGGAGTGTGATTGTGGAGAAGACTTTCTTCTTGCTGTCGTACAATATACAAACATTGAATCACTACACCTTGTGTGTTGGTCAAGAAAAAGTGTTGGCTTTGGATCAAGTCAGCTACTGGCAGAATCTTCAAGCTTAGCCAACTCTGACTATGGTTTGGCTCTTCCAAGTGGCTTTCGAATACAATCAATGTCAATCATGAAGAATCCTGATGTCGATGCCACTTCCAACTCCTTGTCACATCGTGCTCTTTTACTACTCTCTTATGTTTCAAGCCACGAAGGTGCTAGCGGTAGCAGTATAAAGTACGTCGTGTACCAACTCCAGACTAAACAGTCATCCAATGGGAAAATCGAGCTAGTTTTGGCAAGAAACAAAGCATATGGAAGAATACCACTGCAATTAGGCAGCTCGCCTGACCTCTTTGCAGTTGAAACGGTTACTAGTATCTTTCTGGCTGGTGGGTCCTTTGTATTTGACTTGCACGATACAGGAGATGGAGTTGAAGAAGGGGGAGCTTCCCATGAAACAGATGCAGTGATTGGAGTTGCAACACTATTCCAAGGCCTAGTCGCTGTTTGTATCAGTCCATCCGGACCAACTCTTTATCGACCATCACTCTTGAAAAAGTCTATAATAGACGAGTCTTCTAGCATGGGTTGTAGGAAAAGCCTCATCGTATCTTATTGGGTGTCGGGCACTATTACAAATGAGAAAAGTTGTCGTATTGCTTGGAACATTGCCAAGAATGATGGCAAGGTATATTGTTGGTCTGTGCCCTGTAGAACAATGAAATGTACTCTTTCGGGACAAAATCAATCTTCACAATACCATTCTCCAGGGTTGGAGAAACACTCGGTGATTGGGGAGATTTGTCATCTTGGGCAGTCATCATTATGGATGAATGGTGCAACGAATAGTGAACGAGAAATATCACTAGGTCCCTATCGTCCTTTAGATTTTGGATGTGTACTATACGCTGGTCAGAGATCGAGGAAGAGTCCATCTCCAGAAGGCCCGGCGTCCTTTCATGTCACCAGCTGTACTATTGGTCCTCCTCAATTCACACCTTTTCTCTATGTTTCATTTCTGGAAGTCTCATCATCATCAAGCGCTGACAGCGGGGGTAATGACACAAACACAATCCTTTCAAGAGATCACATCAAGTCTACTCTCCAGCGAGTAAAGGGCCTAGGATCAAGTTCATCTGCTTTGAGGATAATCACTTTCAAAGTTGTTCAACTTTTGGATGCCGGCAAAGATGGTAGTTGGACAACAGGGAAAGCAATACTGACTGAGATCGTTTCCATCGTGAAAGAGATGTACGATCCATTGGGATTTGCCACCTTCTTTCTTTCGGTTGGAAGGCAGCTTGAACCACATCAGTTTAACCTCATCTTCCCTCTACCGTCGGATGATTCGCCTCCAGTACTACGCACAGCTGAAGACTTGTTCTACCTTGCATGTTCACATGGCTCACTCGCCACTGCAGTGTCTGCTCTACCTTTATTCTCGAGTCATGAAGTATCACAACAAAGTGTAGTCAAACTGATATATCACTGCCTGATAAAGATTGAAGAGAATGTGCAGTCATACTACTCACGTGTCATCCTCACATCAGAAGAAGATGAATCATATCTCCATCAACTTTATTGGTTTGGAGTGAAATTAGAAGATGCACTTGAGATTGAGAAATCATATATAGATGAAGACGACGAGGTTACTCAATCAGAGGCAGACAACCACTCAATTGGATCAAGTCAAAGTTCAATATCAGCAAGCTCATCTACTACAAATTATGAAGAGTCATCAAGTGATGATGATGAATCTGACGAGGAGACTGATCAAGCAGATTACACATTTGACACATATTCGTCTGATGACGATGATAGTCGTGAAGTTAGTTTCTTGACGCCATGTAGAAGTCGAACGCCCAAGAAGAAGCCCAGAGTAGGAATAGTAAAGAAGGTTGTCAAGAGGCTTTTCCCTTCAGCCAACAATTCTCCAGTCAACAACTCAAAGGAAGAGGGTGCAATTCATGATGCAGCATCTTCATTTATTTTAAACGGATTTGATGAATTGTCATCGGTCAAGAACCCGAAGGATGCATCCGATGAAGAACTTCTAGCTGATACAAGTTTATCAACTTATTTAACAGTTGGAGGCACAATATGTCTATTCCTCAACCATTTGATTACATCGGACAGGGAAGATTGCAGTGAAAGCAAGGGAGTAAATCAGGGATGGAAAGTGTTGAGTGTTGTTGCACACCTCCTGCAAGGAGACAGAGAAACATCCGCTATTACCTCTGCGGCCTCAACAAATGCCCAGCACATAGCTGGTTTGATAACACTTCAAGACCTTCAATATCTATCTTCTTATAATGTGAATGAAGAAGAGGATAAAGACAAGGCATTCGATAGATTTGCTAGTCACCTGGTCAATATCACCTCTGATTGTCACCAACAAATCAACTCACAAGCATGTGGTATTGTGTTCAACCTTATCCTTTTACTCCTTCTCAGATATGATACTTGTCAAGATGTTCAGATACACAAGGGGGCCTTGATTGCAATTGGCATCGTGTCAGGAAATATTAGTGGAAGAATAGACGAGCTTCTTGGCGACAATAGTGATACATCTATTATTTATGCCAAATATACTAAAAAACTAAATGAATGCATAAAATAAATTCAAACAAAATAGCATCTTATTAAAGTCAAGACACTATGCACATACTCCTATTCTTCTAGTGATACAACACTTTCATTAAACACAAATCAAAATTCTCACCACCGACAAACCGCAACGCTCCTCAAAACTCAAACAAGTGGGGCGAGTTACGAATCAACTTATACCTCGTGTTAAACCGCATCAGATCAGGAGGTGGAGGAGCAAAATAGGTACGGTCGTTATCATTTTCTCCAAGTGCCCTTTCAATCCAAGCCAATACCCGTGGCGTAAGCCCAGCATCCATATCCACAAACTCTCCAATGTTTAAATTATATTGAACATGAGTGCGGAAAATCTTAATCCTTGCAGCAGAGTTCTTATCCTGTCGTTTGTTCAAATCCAAGGATTCACGGAGTAAAGGTCCATGGATAAATGCCCGCTTTAATGCAGTTTCATAACCCAAACATGTGAGGGTGTTGTTACTAGTAGCTGTGTCATGAAGTGTGCCCTTACTAATGCACTGACCTCCACTCATATCTAAAAGATTTGGAGGAGCATAAATTCCATCAGCCTCAAGGATGATACGTAGTGAATCACCATCCCTCATGTTATAATAAAATGGAGTTTCCCTCCACACCAATTTACACCGTTCCTTGACGATTTTGACCTTTGGCATATCCTCGACAGTATAACCCCACCTTGGATTGGAATATAGCTGTACACCCAAGGCGTGCAACGGTTCATTAAGCTTGATCCTGAGACGTGCACTCTTCTCCACATCGGTACGGGGACATACCCAACTCACATTAAGGTGAATAGTTGAAGAGGGTATTTTGCAAACAAGGTTAAGCAACTTCATTAATCCCTTCGGTGTCATCCTCTCGTTACGGTCAAGGTCTAGATTGTTCAATACTGTATTCTCCACTAATCCATCTGCTAAAATACCAGCACATCGATCATCAATATAATTATGACGAAGGATGAGACTTTTAAGGTTGGATTCAGGATTTTTGAGAAGGCTGGCAATTGCCGTGCATGCCTGTTCTCCAATTTGATTCCCCATTAGTGATAAACGTCGTAGCTCGGTATTCTTACCCAAAGCCATGATGAATGTATCAAACGTTCCCTTCTCCTTGGACTCCCCACCACCCATGGAATTGCCATCGAGAGATACGTTCGATATACTGTGTGTTCGTGCACCCAGTGCAGCCGATAATAACTCTACACCGCATTTCCCGAGGCAACCCTCAATACTTAAAGTGTGTAAACTAGGATTCGTCCGTATAAATGGTGCCAAACTTTCCATCTCATCCTTCTTAATAGTATTATCCCCAATTTCTAATTCCCTAATTGATTTATTGTGTTGCAATCCTACACATAACTGCTTCATTGAATCACCTTTAAGGAAGGCTTTCCCGATGCAAAAGTATAATACGTGCGTATTAGATCCTAACCATTTACCTAGCTGCTTACATGCCTTTTCGGAGATACAGCTACCTATGAACAAATGATTCATGGTTGGATCATTATCTCTAATACGAAATATTTTCTTTTCATAACATGGTGCTAATCCTATAACTACGGGTGGACCGGTAGGTTCTTCTTCCCTAGGTGGTGGCGGACCTCCAATAAATCCCTGTGCCGGGGGCAAACCAGCTATTGGCTGTATCTCCATTGGTGTTCTGATACTTATAAAACGAGCGCCTCCATCCATGTTCATCTTGAGGTAAGTTATATTTTTTTTATGTGTTGTGTTTTGGGAGTATATGTATCTCTGATAAGCCAATAACTTGACAGCTGAAATCCCCACAGATAATTACTTAATATAGTTTGTTGATATAGAATGTAGTGTATTCGCTCTACGGCTGTGGTTTATACTACCAATATAGAGTATATTAAGAGGTGCACCGACAAGTAATTTTTTATGTGAAGTGTATCTTGTGTATATTGCAAATCTAATCGGCAGTGAGAAGCAAACTTTGATAATATGTATGGATAATATGGATAATAGAGTACCTGCCGCAGTATTCGGGTATTGCTTGCGGCCTTTCGGATGATGTGAGGGGTGAAATAAGGTAACTACCTCTCTAGTTGCAATAGCAATCAATAAAGAGGCAATGACATGTGAATCAACAATCAAAATCGGCGATCAAACAGGTCAATTTACTGGTTCTCCAGTATTGCATGCTGCCGCCTAACAGGCATACAGACATTATGCACATGATGCAGCCACGCTTCTGGGCAACCTCATGGCTAATGCCTAATACGAGGAGGAAGTATAGTTCATTGATAAAAAGGTGAGATTTAGTATGGTTTATCTGCTTATATTTTGCAATGCACATCTTGTGCACAAAATTTACATACTCACCACACATTCATCTTTGCCTGCTTTACATAATCATATCTCCTCTAGTAATTGCAATACCCAGGCAATATTATCTTTATGTTCTATTCGAAATTTAAGCAACAATAGTAGTAACAGTAGTGGTTGCAATGGAATGAAAGTTTATGATTCTCTATCAGAAAGTCATTGTAACTTGCCATCACCGGCATCCACTTCTACATCTACATCTAACAAAGGTACAGCATGGTATATCTGTGGTCCAACCGTATACGATTCTGCACACTTGGGACATGGAAGAACATATGTATCAATGGACATATTACGTCGAGTTGCATTGAATTTACACAATGGTAACAATGGTACTAGCAAAAGGTTAGAAGATGGTAGTAGACAAATAACTCCAAGACCGTTATATGTAATGAATATAACAGATGTAGATGATAAGATTATACAGCGTTCTATGGAGAATAGTAAAAACAACGACAGTGAAAGCAACGGTAAAGAGGAGGTTGATCCACTTGCATTAGCACGATATTATGAAAATGAGTTCTGGTCAGATATGAAATTACTAAATGTTATGAAACCTGATGTTATTTGTCGTGTTAGTGAACATGTTACTGATACGATAGTACCGTATATACAACAGATTGTTGATGGTGGTATGGCATATGTGATACCGGAAGATGATGATGAAGGCGAAGTTAGTGATAACGAGCAAAATGAAACACAGGGATCAGTCTATTTTGATGTACGAGCATTTGAATCAATAACAAATGGTAGAACAAAGTATGGAAAGTTGGCACCGGATGTGGCAACTACTGACTTTTTCACTTGGGAGGAATCATCACAACCAAATGAAGAAGGAGAGGGTGTACAGAAGTGTAGTGTCAACAATCAGGAAGATGATGAAGGTCAACTGATACGAAAGAAACATGATCCACGTGACTTTTGCTTATGGAAATACCGATCGAGAACATCCTCATCACCGACAGCAATAATAGAACCATCGTCAGTATCATACGACTCACCATGGGGACTCGGCCGTCCAGGATGGCATGTGGAATGTAGTGCAATGATACAACAATTATCATTAGATTTTAATAAGACACATACGTTTCAGATACATGCCGGTGGAGTGGACTTGAAATTCCCTCATCATTCAAATGAGATTGCACAGTCTGAGGCATATATTGCTAGCTGTAACAGTAGTAATTGTGGTGGATCAAATGAAGATGAAGAATTCAAGGAATGGATACCACATTGGATACACACTGGTCATTTATATGTCAAGGGGAGGAAGATGTCAAAGAGCTTGAAGAATTTTATTACCATTCGTGAAATGTTGGGTATATCAAGTACTGAAGGCGATGATTCATCTACAACAGCTAAGGCGAACCAAACTAATAATGTATGGTCATCTCCGGCAGATGACTTTCGACTTTGGTGTCTTGGTCTATCTGGATCGTACCGCGGACCTGCTACATATAGTAAAGACAGAATGGAGGAAGATGAGT